>Ga0209635_10000517_pt1 | contig 26492 bp, 24 predicted proteins | sample DeeMarSWOR230_32_FD_187463 | JGI IMG/M metagenome (GOLD analysis project Ga0209635, IMG submission 187463) | Marine sediment microbial communities from White Oak River estuary, North Carolina - WOR-2-30_32 (SPAdes) (version 2) | ecosystem: Environmental > Aquatic > Marine > Intertidal zone >...
CCAGAAATGAGATGCCAGCACTTCCGCACGAGATAGATGCCGCGGAAAGGGAGGGTATTCTCTTTCATTTCTTAGTTGCACCTAAACAGCTTATCGGAGAAAACGGAAGGGTCAAAGCCGTTGAATGTTTACGCATGCGATTAGGCGAGCCCGACGCGTCTGGAAGAAGACGCCCAGTGACGATTAGCTTTTCTGAGCATCAATACGAAGTGGAGTTGGTCATTCCAGCTATCGGACAGATTCCGGAAAAGTCATGCATACCTTATCAGCTTTTACCTAAAGAATCAAGAGCCGCCACAATTTCAGTTGACCCAGTAACGTTGGAAACTAGCATGCCTGGAGTTTTCGCTGGAGGAGACATTGTAACTGGTCCAGCAAGCATTATTCAAGCCGTTGGTGCTGGAAGGCGAGCAGCAGTTTCAATTCATCGATATTTAACTGGACAGGATATGAAGGCTGAAAGAGAAGAAGTTGAGGAAACAACATGGGTTAAAGATTGGGAACGCTTGATGAAGAAGCCTCGGAGATATGAAGCGCCTATAGAGAAGCCTAGGTTAAGCTTCGAGGAAGCAGAGAGGTTTCTGGAGGAAACTAAGCGAAAAGCTATGTTTGAAGCCTTCAGATGTCTTGGTTGTGGTCCATGTTCTGAATGCCTTGCGAATATTGACCTTTGCGAAGGTGACAAGGCTGTAGTTGACAAAAAACGATGTACCGGATGTAATGTATGTGCAATCGTGTGTCCGTTTGATGCTATAGAGAAGGATGAGGAAGAAATTGCAAAAGTGAATGAAGAGTTATGCAAAGGCTGTGGAATTTGCGCTGCTCATTGTCCAGAACGAGCTATATCAATGCAGCAATTCACGGATGAGCGTATTTTGAGTTGCGCTTTAACAGCTTCTAGGAGATGATTGACATGAGTTTTGAAGAACCTAAAATTGTTTGTTTCTTGTGTAACTCTATTTTTTGTGACGGTATGGAATCGACAGTGAACCAGATGCCGCAAATTCCGATCGAGGCTAATGTTGTGCGTGTAATGTGTATTGGAAGAGTTGATCCTGTTATTGTTTTAGAAACCTTTGAGAAAGGAGCAGATGGCGTTTTATTTGTTGGCTGTACTCCACCAGATTGTCACTTTGTCGAGGGCAATCTTTACGCTGAACATATTGTCAAAATGCTTAAAAGGTTACTAGCTTTGACTGGCTTAGAGCCTGAACGTTTAGAGGTTCGCTGGCACTCTCCATCCGAAGAAGTAGAATTAGCACATTTAATCAAAGATTTTGCAGCGCAAATACAAAAATATGGTTCATCTTCTTTGGCAGAAGGAAAGGTTGATGAAAAACTTCGCTTGAATATTTTGGCAGCCAAAAATGTTGTTGCAGATTTTCGTTTGAGAGTCCTCGCAGGAAGAGAAAGAGAGCTTACAGAAGACTTGAATGTTTATGGAGAAAAAATTCCACTTGAAGAATTTGATGCTTTAATTGATGAAATTGTCGAGGCGGAACTCGTTCGGCAAAAGATACATCTCTTAACTAAAGAGAAACCAATGTCAGTTAAGGAATTAGCAGCCATTATTGAAATTAAACCTGCCCACGTGCTTAATCACATTGTAAACATGCGTAGGAAAGGAATGATAACCCTAGACCATGTGGAGGCAAATACTCCACTTTTCAAAGCATTGGAGGTCCAATAAAGATGGCCGAAGAAAAAGTCGGAGCAGTTCTGGTTGTCGGAGGCGGCGTCGCAGGAATCCAAGCAGCCCTTGACCTTGCAGATTCTGGTTTTAGGGTTTATCTAGTTGACCAGTCGCCCAGTATAGGCGGCGTGATGGCGCAGCTTGACAAGACATTTCCAACAAACGACTGCTCTATGTGTATTTTAGCGCCTAAACTTGTGACAACAGGTAGGCATCCAAACATAGCTTTGATAACAAACGCAGAAGTTGTAGGCTTGAGTGGCAAAGCTGGAAATTTCGACGTAAGAATTCGGAAAAGAAGCCGTTACATAAACGAGGAGAAATGCAATGGGTGTGGGTTGTGCGCGCAGAAATGCCCTATAGAAGCTATAGATTCTTTCAACGAAGGATTAAGCGGCAGAAGCGCTATCTATGTTGATTATCCTCAAGCGGTTCCGTTAAAGTTCATAATAGACCGAGAAAAATGCATCGGCTGTGGGACATGCCTAGAAATCTGTAAGGCAAAAGCTGTCGAGTATGACCAAAAAGACAGCGAAGCAACATTAAAAGTAGGCTCAGTGATTCTTGCACCTGGATTTGAACCGTTTGATGCAAGACTGAAAAGTGAATATGGTTACGGGCGGTTCCCAAACATTGTCACAAGCATCGAATTTGAACGGATCCTAAGCGCTTCTGGACCTTATGGCGGAGTGATTCTCAGATCTTCGGATGGAGAGATACCAAAGAAAATAGCCTTCGTCCAATGTGTTGGTTCACGAGATGCTCAGATTGGCAATAACTATTGTTCTGCTGCGTGTTGTATGTACGGCATGAAAGAGGCAGTCATAGCTAAAGAACACACACCCACAAAGCTGGACTGCACAATCTTTTACATGGATATACGCGCCTATGGGAAAGAATTTGACGCTTATTATAACCGCGCTAAAGAAGAATGGGGCATAAAATTCGTAAGATCAAGAGTCGCAGGCATTACAGAAGACCCGTTAACAAATAATCTTCTCGTCCACTATGTTGAAGATGAGGAGCCTAAAACCGAAGAATTCGGCATGGTCGTCCTCTCAATTGGAATGCAACCGCCAAAAAATGTAGAGAAAATGGCAGAAACTTTTGGAATAAAACTTAACAAATACAATTTCTGCCAAACAGAAACCTTCTCTCCCCTAGAAACGTCCAAACCAGGTGTATTCGTGTGCGGAGCATTCGCGGCTCCAAAGGACATTCCAGAAAGTGTTGCCCAAGCGAGCAGTGCGGCAGCTAAGGCGATGAGTATAATTGCTAGTGAAAGAGGAACACAAGTTGTTGCGAAAGAGTATCCGCCTGAAAGGGATGTAAGCAAAGAAGAACCACGTATAGGTGTTTTTGTTTGTCATTGTGGAATCAACATTGGCGGCGTGGTGAATGTTCCTGAAGTGATGGAATACGCCAAAACGTTGCCTAATGTAGTTTACGCAGAGGCAAACCTTTACACCTGCTCACAGGATACGCAGAAAAACATCCGAGAAAAAATCCAACAACACAATCTTAACCGCGTAGTGGTGGCTTCCTGTACCCCACGAACACATGAACCGTTGTTTAGAGAAACAGTTCAAGAATCTGGCTTGAACCCCTACCTTTTTGAAATGACAAACATCCGAGACCAATGCAGTTGGGTGCACATGCACGAACCAGAAAAGGCAACAGAAAAAGCCAAAGACCTAGTTCGCTCTGTAGTGGCGAAAGCACGGCTTCTGAAACCGTTGAAAAAACCATTAATCAATGTCACGCAGGTAGGCCTAGTCATGGGCGGTGGTGTTTCTGGAATGACTGTAGCGTTGGAACTTGCAAAACAAGGATTCGAAGTGCATCTGGTTGAAAAGGAAAAAGAGCTAGGTGGACATTTACGGACGCTTCACTACTTGTTAGAAGGCGAGAATCCGAAGGAGAAATTGAATGCTTTAACTAAGGAAGTTATGGAAAACGACAAAATCTTCGTTTACTTGGGCGCCGAAGTGGTTGACATTTCCGGGTTCGTTGGCAACTTCAAAGCAAAAATAAGGCAGGAAGGACTGGAAAAGGAAGTTGAGCATGGCGTAGTTATAGTAGCTACAGGCGCAGTCGAATACCAGCCCACAGAATACCTCTACAACAAAGACCCGCGAGTTAAGACGCAGCATGAACTGGAAGAAGAAATTGCAGAAGGAAACTTTAACGCTAAAAATGTGGTTATGATTCAATGCGTAGGCGCCAGAACAGAAGAAAGACCTAACTGCGCAAGAATCTGCTGCGGACAAGCGATAAAAAACGCGTTGAAAATTAAGGAAATAAGTCCCGAAACCGAAGTCTACGTCTTGTATAAAGATGTTAGAACATATGGGTTCAAAGAAGACTATTATCGTGAAGCCGCCAAGAAAGGAGTTTTATTCATAAATTATGCTGATGAAAGAAAACCCAAAGTAACAAACGAGAACGGACAGCTGAAAGTGAAATTCTGGGAGCCCGTGTTAAAAGAAGAAATCGAAATCGAGCCAAACCTTGTGGTTTTAAGTGCTGCTACAATCCCGAACCCAGACAACAAACGAATAGCCGAAATGCTCAAAGTGCCCTTAATTAAAGAAGGCTTTTTCCTCGAGGCACACATGAAACTGAGACCTGTAGACTTTGCTACCGAGGGCGTATTCCTCTGCGGAATGGCACATTCCCCCAAGTACATTGACGAAAGCATCGCTCAAGCCTGCGCCGCCGCAGCAAGGGCAACAACAATTCTGTCTAAAAAAATGCTTGAAATGGAAGGCATAATAGCCAACGTAAACGAAGATTTATGTAGCAGTTGTAGGATTTGTGAATCTCTATGTCCTTACGGTGCGATTGAAATGAAGGAAAAAGATGGCAAACTTGTCGCACACGTAATTGAAGCCTTGTGCAAAGGCTGTGGAGTCTGTGGCACAGCGTGCCCAACAAAAGCTATCACTATGGGACACTTTACTAACGAGGAGATACTTGCTCAAGTTAAAGCCGCACTAGTCGAGGTGAAAGCATGACAGAAAAAGAGGAATTTGAGCCAAAAATCGTCGGTTTCCTGTGCAACTGGTGTAGTTACGCGGGCGCAGATTTGGCCGGAGTTAGTAGAATTCAGTATCCTCCAAATATACGTATTATTCGTGTAATGTGCAGCGGACGAGTTGACCCCGTGTTTATTCTCGAAGCGTTTAAAAATGGTGCGGACGGTGTTTTAGTTGCTGGTTGTCATCTTCCCTCAGACTGTCACTATTTAAGCGGCAACTTCAAAGCCCAAAGACGAGTTTACCTCTTGAAAAAGGTTCTTGAACAATTCGGCATCGAACCCGAAAGACTCCGTCTCGAATGGGTTTCAGCGTCGGAAGGAGACAAGTTCGCAACCGTTATTAGGGACATGACTGAACAAATTAAGAAACTCGGTCCAAACCCATTAAAGGCAAATGGAGGCTAACCATGTGCCTCAACCTCGCAAAAGGAAAAAAACTGAAGCAAAAGAGGAAACAAAACCGAAAGAAGAGGTAAAAGAAGAAATGCAGCCCAAAATAGCGGAACCAAAGGAGATGGAACAAAAAACAGTGCTCAGAATTACTCCAGAAAGTGCTCGCTTCAAATATGAACTCAAGAAAATTCCAGGTGCCGAAAAACTCATGCTATGTTTCCAGTGTGGCACATGCACAGCAGACTGCCCAGTTTCAAGATTCAACGAGTCATATAGACCGCGAAAAATTTTGCGAATGGCACAATTAGGAATTAAAGATCAAGTTTTGAAAAGTGACGTAATCTGGCTTTGTGCTGCATGCTTCACGTGTGTTGACCATTGCCCGCAAGATGTGGAAATTGCGAGCGTGCTGCGGGCTTTACGAAACATGGCAGTAAAAGAAGGCGTCATGCCTCCAGTATTCAAAGAATTAGCCTCAGCAATTCTGCAAACGGGCTATGCCTACAAAATCCCAGAAATGCGAATAAAAAAACGTGAAGAATCAGCCTTGCCACCATTGCCGAAAGGTAATCTTGAAGACGTTGCTAAACTGTTCAAAGTCACAGGTTTCTCTAAGCTTCTTGAAGCAAGTGGAGGGAGCTAAAAGATGGCGGAAAAAACTGAAAAGAAAGAGGAAAAGAAGCCCAGCAAATACGTGCTCTTTCTCGGATGTGCTATCCCATACCGTGAGGGTGCCTACGAAATTTCTGCTAGAAAGGTTCTCCAGAAACTTGGATTGGAAATTGAGGAAATGCCTGAATTCAACTGCTGCGGGCTTCCAATAGACCCTGTAAGCCACGAAACAATGCTTGCACTTGCGACGAGAAATCTGTGTTTAGCAGAGCAGAAAGACGTAAACATCATTGCGCTTTGTCCAGGATGCGCTGGCACTTTGCGTAAAGTTAACAAGACTTTAAAAGAAGACAAGAAAACTAGAGAAGAAGTCAATCATTACATGAAAGAAATTGGCATGGAATTCAAAGGCACAATTGAAGCTAAACATATCATGCAAGTTTTAGCAGAAGATGTTGGCTTGGAAAAAATAAAAGAAACAATAAAAAAGCCCCTCACTAACCTTTGCGTGGCAGAACACAGTGGTTGTCACGTTTTGCGGCCAGTAAAATACATAGGATTTGATGATCCAGAAAATCCACAAATCTTGAAAAATCTCATACGTGTAACAGGCGCCAAGGTTCTCGATTATCAAGACGAAGCTGAATGTTGCGGCGCTCCAATTATAGGTATTAATCAGGATGTTCCTCTAAACTTGACTGGAGAAAAACTTTCTCATATGAAGGAAGTTGGCGCTCAAGCTGTCGTCACCGTTTGTCCATTTTGCCACATGATGTTTGATACGAATCAGCCAAGAATAGAGCGCACGTTGAACAAAAAATTCGAGATGCCTGCGCTTCACTATACGCAACTTTTAGGACTGGCAATGGGTTTTACCCCAGAAGAAATGGCAATTAAAGAGCTTAGAGTTGACGCTTCAAAAATCGTAGCACTTGTAAATTCTTAGGAGATGGAAAACATGGAAAAATTGAAGTTTGCTTTCTATTGGGCGGCAAGTTGTGGCGGTTGCGAAATAGCGGTGTTGGACATAAACGAAAAAATATTAGATGTTGTGGGCATGGCAGACATAGTCTTCTGGCCAGTAGCCATGGACATAAAATATAAAGATGTCGAAGCAATGCCAGACAAAAGTATCGACGTATGCTTCTTCAACGGTGCCATAAGAAATTCGGAAAACGAAGAAATAGCTAAACTCTTGCGAAAAAAGGCAAAGGTCCTAGTTGCTTTCGGTTCATGTGCACATGAAGGCTGCATCCCTGGACTTGCTAACCTACACAATCGCGAGGAAATTTTCCAAAAAGTATACATGGAATGTCCATCAGTCAAAAATGCGGAGCATACGACACCAGACACGTCGACGAAGGTCAAAGAAGGCGAGATTCACATTCCAGAGTTTTATGATACTGTGAAGACGCTTGACCAAACAGTTGATGTTGACTATTATTTGCCAGGCTGTCCTCCTCCAGTGGATTTAATATTAAAGGCTGTCGAAGCCATTGCACAGAATAAACTGCCACCAAAAGGCTCTGTCTTAGCGCCTGAAAAATCGGTTTGCGACGAATGCCCACGAAAGCGGGAGAAGAAAATAATCTCAAAAATCTACCGTGTTTATGAGAAGGTTCCAGAACCAGAAAAGTGTCTTCTTGAGCAAGGAATTATTTGCATGGGTCCAGCAACACGTTCAGGATGCGGCGCACAGTGTTTAAAGGTGGACATGCCGTGCACTGGTTGTGGTGGTCCTTGTCCAAGCGAGATTGAGCAGGGTGCGGCTATGATAAGTGCTTTGGCGTCAATACTGGGCGTGGATGAGGAAAAGAAAGAGGATTATGACCCGCAAAAACTACTTGACCAGATTAAAGATCCTATTGGCACGTTTTATCGTTACTCTCTTCCAGCGTCGATTTTGCACAGAAAGGTGATTAAAAAATGAAGAAAATAAGTATAGATCCGATTACAAGGCTTGAGGGTCACGGAAAAATAGACATTTTCCTGAATGACGCAGGCGAAGTTGAAAACGCCTACCTATCTATTCCTGAGTTGAGGGGTTTTGAAAAATTCTGCGAGGGAAGGAAAGCCGAAGACATGCCACAGTTAACTTCAAGAATCTGCGGTGTCTGTCCGGTTGCGCATCATTTCGCTGCTACAAAGGCTTTGGATGCTGCTTTTCATGTGGAACCGCCTTCTGTTGCAAAGAAACTTCGGGAACTGATGTATAGCGGTTACATCATTTACGATCATATTCTTCACTTTTATTTCTTAGGTGGACCGGATTTTGTTGTTGGTCCAGACGCGCCAGCGGCAGAGAGAAACATTTTGGGTGTCATAAATAAGGTTGGTTTGGACATTGGTAAGCAGGTGATAAAGCATCGGGCTTATGGTCAGAGGATTACTGCTATTCTGGGTGGAAAAGCAACTCATCCAGTTTGTGGTTTGCCGGGTGGAATTTCAAAGGCACTAAGCGAGGAGGATCGAAAAGAAATTGAGGGTATGGCTAAAGAAGGCGTTGAATTTGCCAAATTTAGTCTCCAACTATTTCATGACATTGTATTGAAGAACGAGAAATACTTGGATTTGATAACAAAGGGTCCTTACACGCATAAAACATACTATATGGGTTTGGTAGATAAGAATAATCATGTTAACTTTTACGACGGCGACGTTAGAGTAGTTGATCCTGATGGCAAAGAATTCGTAAAGTTCCAGCCTTCGCAATATTTGGACCATATTGAGGAGCATGTAGAGTCTTGGTCGTACGTTAAGTTTCCTTATTTGAAGAGGGTTGGTTGGAAAGGCTTTGTAACTGGACCTGAAAGTGGTATATATCGTGTTGGTCCGCTCGGAAGGTTAAACGCTGCGGATGGAATGGCGACACCATTAGCTGATGAGGAATACAAACAGATGTATTCGACGCTGGGCGGCAGGCCAGTGCACAACACTCTGGCTTTTCATTGGGCAAGACTGATAGAGATTCAATATGCGACTGAAAGAGCCTTAGAACTAAGCCAAGATCCTGAAATTACAAGTAAAGACGTGCGCAACAAGGTGGGCGAACCTGGAGAAGGTGTGGGTATCGTAGAAGCTGCAAGAGGAACGTTAATTCACCACTACAAACTGGACAAAGACGCCATCGTAGAAAAGGTCAACCTAATCGTGGCAACCACAAACAACTCTGCAGCAATCGACATTTCTGTCCGTGATGCGGCGAAAGGATTAATCAAAGGCGGAAACGTCGACCAAGGTTTGTTGAACATGGTAGAGATGGCTTTTAGGGCTTACGATCCGTGTATGGCGTGTGCGACACACTTCGCTGTTGGGCAGATGCCTTTGGTAGTCAACATTTATGATAAGGACCATAATCTTATCAGGACAGTAAGACGTTAAACCTAATTTTAGACTGAGGAGAAATGAGCAAAGGCAACGAAGACGGTTTCAAAGGAAAATTGAAAACTTGGCTTGCTGGCGCCGAAAAAGTGGCAGTGGTCGGTGTAGGCAATGCGATGAGAAAGGACGACGCGGTAGGTGTAGAAATAGTAAAAATTTTGCGCAAGAGGGTTTCCTCAAGAATAAGTCTTATAGAAGCAGAAACTATGCCTGAAAACTACATCGAGCAGATAATCGACTTCTGTCCTTCGCATGTGTTAATCATTGATTCAGGGTTGATTGGCGAAAAACCTGGAAAAGTGAAATTCTTAGCCCTAACAGAAACATCAAAAACCGCGATTTCCACCCATATGCTTCCGCTTCAAGTCTTCTGTGCCTACATTGAAAAAGCAATTAACGCAAAGATTTTGTTACTGGTTATACAGCCAAAAGACACTGGCATGGGAGAAGATTTAACAAAAGAACTGAAAGAAACCGCAGGAAAAATTGCAGATTTTTTGGTAAAGATTTTGCCTTAAAAATAGAAAAAGGGAAAAGACAGATGTTTAGCTTGTCTCTTCTTTGAGTGCTTCTTGGAACAATTTCTTAACAGCAGTGATTCTTGCTTTCTGCGCTAATGTTTCGCTAGTTTCCAAGTCTAAGGCTTCTTCCGGACACCACGCGACACATTGGGGCTTTTCTTTATCCTTGCACAGGTCACATACAAACACAACTTTCTTCTCTGGATGCAACGTAATCGCACCATAATCACAGGCTTCAATACACCAACCGCAACCGTTGCATTTGTCCTCATCAACTAGGATTGTGCCGTTTTCCTCTGATTGTTTCAACGCATCTCTTGGACAAGCTGCCACACATGGCGGGTCTTCGCACAATCTGCACGTTATCGACATGTTAACAAGCGGATGAAGGCGTATCACTCGTATACGGGATTTAAGCGGATTGAATACTTTCTCTTTTTCTGCTGAACAAGCGTACTCACAGACACCACAACCAACGCATTTGTCTGGGTCAGCGGACACAAATTTCCGTTTTGCCGGGGTAGCCAATTCTAATACGCCTCCTCAGGTGTTTTCTCAGCATCTACGGATGCTTTCTCGGTCTCTGTAGGTATTTTCTTAGCCTCTACGATGTACGCCAAATCTTCCATCCCAAGTCCTTCAAGTTTCTCCATTGTGGGCACTCCGTTTTTCGTCCATCCACGAGTTTCATAGTAATCATCCAGAAGCAAATCCAATTCTTCTTGGGTAACGTGGGAGCCCTTTGAAACCCCTTCGTCAGGTATTGGCACATTCATTATCTTGTATGGCAACGAGTCGTCCTTTCTTGAAAGGCCTTCGCGAATGTTGATGAGTCTTCCCAAATTGTTAATTCTTTCACCTGCAAGGGTCAACTCCTCTGGAGACATTTCGTAGCCTGTAGCCAAAGTGTAATATTTTGCCAAATCTTTGAACCCATCATAATATGTTCCTCTGGAGAATTTGCAGACAATTAACGAGTCAATTATTGTGTACATGTCTTCGATTTCTCTGACAATTTTTCCTCGACCTTTTTCTGCTTTGAAACGGTTCACAGAGCCTTTAACGTCAGGCGAATAGGCGCCGTGTCTGTTATGGTCAGCGCCTCGGAACGATACGGCGAAGCCTAAAGCGGCGGTTTTCAAGCCTCTAAGGTCATAACCCGTCAATTCCACGCCTTTGATGTGATTAGCGTATTTTTCTGCGCCTTTGCCGATTTTTTTCGCTGCCAGTCGAACACCATCTGCAAGAATATCGCCTATTCCTTCTCTGTACGCCATTTTTTTCAGCAATTCAAACTCCGCATCATAGTTACCAAATCGCAGTTCCAGCCCACCAGTATCTTGGCTTGTTAGTATACCATGTTCATAAAGATCCATTGCAAAGCCAACGATGACACCTGTAGAAATGCTATCCATGCCGTACTGGTTGCATAAGTCCATCGCTTTACTGATGGCATCTAATCGATCAATACCACAATTTGGTCCTAAAGCCCAAAGCGACTCATACTCCATCCTTGTCGTAGTTCCTTTGAACGGACCCTCAGGCACGACAACTATATGCTCGCAGCGCATCGCGCAGGAGTTGCAACCAATAATTTTGGCAACAAAACGTTCATTCAAATATTCGCCGCTAATCTTGTCAGCGTTTTTGAAAGTTGCATAAGTGAAGTTGTTGACTGGTAAGGCTCCTAAGGCGTTTAAAACCAGCACGTTTTCCGGTGTTCCGAGTGTTCGGTATTTTCTTGCCGCTGGGCCTTTCATTCTTTCATGGATTACTTTTATGAAATCTTTGAGTTCGTCCAGTTTCGCAACTTGAACATCCTTAGTTCCACGTATGGCGATTGCTTTCAGTTTTTTCGAACCCATGACTGCGCCTAGTCCGCATCTTCCTGCTGCTCTTGTTTTTTCGTTTAATATGCATGCAACTCTGACGAGGTTTTCGCCTGCTGGACCAATTGATGCGATTCGTATGTAGAAGTCGCCGAGTTCTTTTTGTATCGTGTCTTCTGTTTCTGCTGACGATTTTCCCCATAAATGTTGGGCGTCCATTACATGTACTGCATCGTCGTCTATCCAAAGGTAAACAGGTTTTTCCGCCTTTCCAGTAATTATAATTGCATCGTATCCTGCACGCTTCATTTCAGTACCAAAAGCTCCATGCGCCTTTGCCTCACCAACTCCAAAGGAAGCGGGTGATTTCGAGACAAATGCGTGTCCATTTCCACCAGTCGGTATCATGGTGCCGCTTAATGGTCCAGTCGCGACGACAAGTGGATTTTCCGCGCTAAACGGCTCAATACCGGGTTTTGAATTGTCAAGGTAAAGTCGCATTCCAAGCCCAATGCCACCGATGTATTTCTTTGCAAGTTCTTCATTAAGTGGTTCTGTTTCGATTTTACCGCTAGTCAAGTCAACACGTAGTATTCGTCCTGCATAGCCGAACAAATCATTTCCTCCATTTATTGTAGCATCTTTAATTGAAGAATAACACATAGCGTTTCGACTAATAAAAATTTGTTGTTGTTTTCACGATTTCTCCTATAAAAGCGACGTAAGGTAGTTTGTATTTTCTGCTTGGAAATCGATAAATATGCTTCTGTGATAATCCTTATGTGAACAAAAAGAGACGTTAAACATCTCGCCCAGAGTGTGGCACCAGTGAAGGTTAAAGTTGAGTACTTGGGCTTCATTCGTAACATGCTCAGCAAAAGGACTGAGGAGCTCGAACTTCGTGAGGGGACTTCTTTGAAAGAATTGCTAAGCGAACTGTCAGAACGGTATGGGTCTGAGTTCAAGAAGCAGGTGTACGAGTCTGGTCAAAAAGACGTTAAATACGGCTTTGTCGTCACTGTGAATGGCGTTTTGATGGATCAACTGCGTGGCGTTGAGACGACTTTAAAGACAGGTGACCAAGTGATTTTGATGTCACTTATGAGTGGCGGCTAGCAAATCTCAAAACATCAAAAGCACCATTTCAATATAATATATTGAATTATATTTCTAGACAGATTTCCATTTTTGTGAAGTTGTTGCATCCTTTTTTCGTTACTTCGACTATGTCCTCTATTCTTACACCGCCAATGTCTGGGTCGTATAGTCCGGGCTCTACAGTAACCACATTATATTCTTCGAGTGGGAACGGATAATATTCGCTCATTGCTGGTCCTTCGTGGATTTCCAAGCCTACGCCGTGTCCAAGTCCGTGAGTGTAACCTTTGGCTACTTGTTTTCCGCCCCGAACAGTTGCGTAACCTGCCTTCTCAAAAATATCAAAGCACAGTTTTTGCATGTCACTGCCAAGAACACCCGCATGAATGGCATCCATAGCAGCATTTTTAGCCTCAAACACAGTCTCAAACATTGCCTTAACTGTCTTGGAAGCCTTGCCTTTTACTATTGTTCTTGTCATGTCGCTCCAATAGCGTGTTCTAAGATTCCGTGGTGGGATGTCCAAAATTATTGTTTGATTGGCTTTCAATACATCCTCTGGTTGACCATCATAATGCGGGTCTGCTCCTTTTGGACCGCATGCAACTATGATTGGTTGTTCCATGACTACGTCTTTTTCGATAAAATGGTGTCCAAACATTGATTTTATCTTACTTACGGTTAATGTTTCTTTTTTGCCGTTTTCTCTAAAAAACAGTGTCCCCTTACTGTTCACTTCGCTGTTTGCGATAAAGTCGATTATCTTTCTCGATGCTTCTTCAACAACTGCTTGTGTCGCTTTAATAGCCTCTATCTCGTATGGTTCTTTGGTTTCCCTTGCCTTTTCAATGACATCAAACATGGGTTTTATTGTCAATCCGTCGTTTCTTAACGCGTCAGCAGCTGATACTGGAAAATTTGGTGGCACGCAAATCACTGTCTTTTGTCCTAACTCTTTTTTTGCTAGCGTTGCGATGAATTTTGCGTTGCCGAGTTTGGGGTCTGGGGTAGACTTTACTATTTTTAGGTAGTCATATTCGGCGTATGATTTGATGTGTTTAACCTTTGCTTCTTTCTTTGCTCTCGGGTATTCCATAGTGTTTACGATTAATATTGGTTCTCTGTCTATTTTTTTTAGGTAAATGAATGGGTCGGGTGCGAGAAAACCTGTTAAGTAAAACATGTTAGAGTCTTTGTAGCTTTCTGAGTAGTGGAGAAGAGCTTCTGCACCTTTTTTTGCAAGGATGCTTTCAAGGTCTTTTCTCAAAATTTATCCCTTCAAACTTTTTTTAGATAAGCCTAATTTCTCGTAGATAAGATAAACTTTGCTAAATATCCGCGTTGAAGCGCGGCTTTCTAGGTCTTTCGTCTTTCTTTAAAAGTTGAGACAAGCCAAGCTACTGTTAACACGATGCCCAGTGGAGCGGTGAACATTAACGCAAGGAAAATTCTCTCCGAGGAAGCGATCACACTGATAGTGTTGTTTTCGTAACTCCAATCCACAGCCGTTGATGTGGGATTTGAAACCATTATTGTGACGTTCTCTATTCGAGGTGGAACATATTCAAAGATTGTTTTGCCACTTTGGACATCGTGGTTTCGTGTCAGAGAGTCGGCGTGAGCGGCTGCAAATTCGTTTAGCAATGCCAAAGTCCAATTATGGAGGGGCGATTGTTGAGAAAACCACATCACAGCATCGTTGATGTGAATGTTGAATACCTTTATGTTTAACGTTCCGTTTGTTTCCATAACTATCCTTACTCCTGTTTGAGGGTTAAGTGGCGTTGCATGTCCATAAGCAATTTCAAACGTCTCTGTCAAAAGGATTTTTTTTCCCGGTTCAGTGTCTAAGTTACCTTGTGGAATTAACGATATTAGATATAACGCTAGACTTACCATGATGAGGACTGTTCCAATACGTCCAATTAAGATAATCCAACGTTTCAGATGCTTAACCTCCTGGAGAAGTAGTAATACGCAATGAAAAACAATGAGGCGATAATAACGTAATTACCAACTACATATAATGTTGCCTCAGTAAGCGTAGGAGCCCAATCGATAACATCAAAAGGTTGAATTCTATAATAGGCTGAAAGAGCTGTTGAAGGGTTAAGTAATGCAACTATTTGAATTGGCAGAATTGAGCCAGTCATCCAAGCGATAAACAACACTATTGAAGTAGCTATGCTTAGAGCGAAGTATAAAATAACGCCGACAATTAATGCAGATCCGCCTTTTTTTATAAACATGGTGACCAAAAGAATAATGCCAGTGAAAAAAAATATGTAGCCACAATGAGCAACATAGGTTAACAATACCATATGGATATTCGGCAAAATCATACCCGGCGCTAAGACAAACAACGCGAACAGTTGAACCCCAAAAAAGAGAAGTAGGGCAATGCCGAGTGCTGAAAGGAGTTTAGCCGTCAAAATGCTACGTCTTTTTAGTGGATAAGAAAGATATGTTTGAATCGTTCCTCTTTCGATGTCGCCTCCAAGTCCATAGGCTATGTTTTTGAAAACCAAGATTAGGAATATGAAAAGCGGCATTCCCATAATAGAAGATATCAATCCATAAATCACGATTTCCTCAGGACCTGATGATCCAATACTGAAACCTGCAAATGCAAACGTTCCAAGTGCATAGAGAAAGGCAAAAATCTCTAGAATAGGAAACCTATAATCTTCATGTACTGCAGAAGCGAAGATTTCAAGGAACGGTTTGCCCTTTTTCATTTTTGTTTCTCTCCTTGTTGAGTTACAATTTGTCGGTATAATTCTTCTAGTGAAGTGCTTTCGCTTTCGATGCCTTGAATTTTGGCTCCGCTTTTCCTAGCGAGTTTCGGTGTGTCTTCGTAGAGATTGTCTTCTTTTCCTTCTGCAACTTTTACTGAAATTCCTCGGCTGTCTATGCTAACATGTTCTACATAAGGCAGCGCCTTGACCTGTTCTGCTAGTTTCTCAGGTTGGTCGGTAAAAATCCTCACTGTTCTCGCTGAAAACTTGTCGTAAAGTTCGTCCAGTTTTCCAGACGCCCACACTTTACCTCGATTCATTACTGCAACCGAATCGCAGACTCTGCTTAATTCTGGGAGTATATGTGAAGAAAGCAGAAAAGTAACTTTTTCTTCTTTGTGCAATTTGAGAACAAGGTCGAGTAGAGAGCTTCTGGCGAGTGGGTCAAGGTTTGCGGTCATTTCGTCGGCTACGACAAGTTTTGGCTTGTGAATCAAAGCGTGGGCGATGCCGAATTTTTGAAGCATACCCGCAGATAACGCCTTAATCTGTCTGTCGTTTGCCTCTTCAAGATTAACGAGTCCTAAAACCTCTCTTGCTCTGAATTCTGGCACTCCAAATATTCTACATACTCTTTCTAAATAGTTTAGCACTTTTTGGTGTGCTGGGAAATAATTCTTTTCATGCACAACGCCTATGTTGTTTCTTAAATCAGGATTGTCCCATGGGTTTTCTCCAAAAATTTCCACATGTCCCTCATCAGGTTTTAGTAGTCCTAAAACCATTTTGATGGTAGTTGTTTTTCCAGCGCCGTTTGGACCTATTAAGCCGATTACTGAGTTTTCTTGAACTGTTAGGCTGAGGTTGTTGACTGCATGGACTATCCCGTAATGTTTGGTCAAGTTTTCTGCTAGGATTACCGACATAGGCTTTCACACTTGACTTCGCTAAAAGGAATATAAGGTTTATCTAAACTCTAAGAAATTATGCGAGAGATTCACGCATTCTCTTTAAACGCTGTCTTCCTATTCTCCATTTCTTAACAAGGGAGTAAGAGCTCAGAAGAAGTAAGGTTACAGCAATGCCTCCGCTGACAGCATTGTTCACCATCCAAGACGGCAAGTTGATGAGGCTTTCCTTAACCCAAACCGCTGCTTGCACTGACCAAACAATCATCTGAGCAAAGAGGTTTAGTTTAGGTTCTTCTGGAGGCGGAGGCGGCGGAGGAGGGGGCGGAAGCTCGACATCAAGTTCCACTGTGTTATTGCTATAAGGAAAAGCAACATCATCAATGGCCTTTGTGAAGGGCGGAGAGATGTTTAATTTGGCTCCGTCGGTGAAATTGCTACCGGGGACGAGGTCTCCTTTCCATTTAACACCACGAATAAGCTCTGGACATCTTACCATACTTACGACTTTTATTCTGACTGTACCATTAATTATACCATGTAAGTGAAAATGTGTCTCTCCTCCTCCTGTAGTTGAATTTTTTTCTTCCACTTTGCCCCCAAAATCTCTGGCTAGGTTGGATGCGCAGTTGGTATGCCAGCTACCGTTCCAATAGAACGCTTTATCTTCATACCTATAGAGATAACATGAATAAGAATCCACAGGACTGCCATCAAACCACTGAGATGCTTTGGTACACCTCAGACTAAAATCAGTAATGCTGTCATTATTTGTGTCGAAAAATATCATGTAATCCGGTCTGGTAGACTTGGAAACAGTGGAATTTGCGCAAACAATAACTGTATCATTCTCAACTTCTATTCTTCTAATTTCTGCTGAGGGCGCTGCAGGCAGATACTGTGTCTTCAGTAGGTCCTTCGGCAGGTCACTGTACGAATCATTTAGATATAAAATACGATTAGAAGAGCTACTCTCTGACCTTATAGTAGTTTCCATACCGAAAAGAGTTACAGGTTGGGCATTTGCGACTATGAAACTCAGTATTAGTGTCCCAAGCAATAGGAATTTTAATTCGCATGTCTTCATCTGTACTCAACATAAGATTATTCAAACGAGATATGTAAATTTATCGAATCTTTCTCCATCCATTAACTTGTCGACCGAAAGATATATCCTTCTATTTACACAAATTTCTTTGAAGAGAGGAGCGCAGATTCCTTGGGCCTAAGAGGATACGTGCTGAGACGCGCAATCGATAGTGCAGTCACGTTTTTCTTTATTCTACTCTTAAACTTTTTAGTTTTCTTTACGAGAATGGAAGAATATGCTCGAATGACCCAGACTGAACAATTTGTTGCATACTTGAAATTCGTTTTTATTGACCATTTTGGCAGAGTGAGTACTCCTGGCAGTCCTGCAACGATAGATTATGTCTTCTCTCGCTTGGTTCCAACAATCATCCTTTTGGTTTCCTCTGTCGCGCTTATACTGTTGTTTAGCTTTCTTTTTGGTGCTATTGCTTCATACAAGTATGGAAAGTTTGCAGACCTCTCAATTACCTCAACGCTTATTCTTGTTTGCATGATACCTGCATGGTGGCTAGGACTTATGATTAGTAAGATGGGACCTAGTTTACTTGGGCTTAACGCTTTAAGCCCACTTTACTCGAGTGTCAAATACGGCATTCTTCCTTCCTTGACTGTTTTCCTTTGTCTTTGTGGAATTTTCTTCTTAGTAGTAAGAAACAGTATGGTGAACATTTTTCCTCAACAATTTATAATGCTTGCAAAGGCTAAGGGAGTCAGCGTCAAATCGGTAATATTTAAGCATGCTATGCGAAACGCTTTGCTTGCCATAACTGCTATGTTGGCGTTAGCGCCCTTTTTGATAGTTAATCAGTTAATGCCCATAGAGAGAGTGTTCCAAGTAAGAGGTGTAGGAGATTTGCTGTTCGAGTCACTTGTTTCTGCAACTGGATATGAACGACCACCCTTAGCAACAATACAACTAATTTTCCTAACATTAGCCACATTGATACTTGTAAGTCACTTCGTCTTAGATATTGCACAGCACGCGCTGGATCCACGCCTGAAATACCCAACGACTATTACGGATGGAGGATTCTCAGAAAAACTACGAAAGAAAGTAAAAAGCAGAAGAAAGAAGCTTGGTTTGTTCTGGCGGAGCTTTAAGAAAACTAAATCTGGCCTGATTGGGTTGGCAATTCTTTCCTTATTCGTGATTTTCGCCATTCTTGCTCCAGTGCTACCTCTCAGCAGTCCGGATGCACGGTTTCCTCCAGTCACTACGCCTCAACCACCAGACCCTTTTTTGGACAGACTATTTTCAGGTTTCTTCTTGAGTGGAGGCATTAAAATCTGTTCTTTAAAAGCAGCCCTACCATTGCCTTCCCATTGGCTTGGCACAGACGAAATGGGTCGTGACGTTTTATCGCGGCTTATTTGGGGAGCACGAGTATCATTGTTTGAAGGCGTTGCTGCCACACTGATTGCTATATTCTTCGGGTGTTTTATTGGCTTAATGACTGGGTATTATGAAGGGCGATGGTTCGCCTATATTCTCGACAGGATCACTGAAGTGTTTCTGTCTATGCCCATTTTGGTTTTCGTAATGTTCTTTCCACTAGAAATCGGCACAACTTACTATGATATAAGAGCGGTTTTCCGTTGGGTTCTTGCCATAGGATTTTCAACATGGGCAATAACTGCAAAATTCGTCAGATCCCAAGTCGTTCTAGCAAAGGAAAGACCATCTGTAGAAGCGGCCAGAGCGATGGGCGCAGGTGACAGGCACATACTTTGGCATTATATTCTGCCAGAAGCCCTCCCAGTCATGGTTTCGAGTGTTGTCTACATCGCAACCATTGTATTAGCTATGCAATCAACACTCGACTTCTTTGGATTTAGACGGAGAACGTGGGCAGGCGCTAATCCTGATGCACCAGCGTTAAAATTTGCACCTTACGTCAGTTGGGGAACACTCCTCTCCTATAGCACAATAAGTCAATCCCTTACTCTTTTCTGGTGGACCATAGTTCCACCAGCATTCTGCATAGCCCTTCTAGGATTAGCCATGGTGCTAGTAAGCAATAAAATGGCGGACGCTCTTAACCCAGAACTTTAACACAATGCTCGATTGGACGCGTTAAAGTTTTGGGATATCTTTCTTACAGTGATAACATCTTTTCGAGCCTGTAGGCAACGGCTTTCTACAATGTGGGCATCTGAATCTTTCTTCTGATTCTTTTAGCCATTCCTCAGTTTTGCCTGATTTAATTTTTTCTAGATTAGTTCTAATGTCGACATTGTCTTCTAAATATCCCTTTGCGAGCTTTTCGTATTTTTCGCATGAACGTGTATTGTAAAGACTGCATTCGTAACAGAATTCGTAGCCCTTGCTCTTTAAGCATTGGACGATTTTGCATTCGTTTCCCCAACAATCTGGTGTCAGTGCTTGACAGCCTTCGCATCTAACTTTTTCTTCTGGACATTTGAAGTGCTTCGCCAATCGTGTAAGGTATTCGCCATCATCTTTGTAGGCTCTGTATATGCCACATGCACCGCAGTACAAACCACATCTGCCAACAAGTTTATTGTCCTGCACGACTCGAACTCCTTTTGTTATCATTTTTTCTCAGTTCATCATGGTGGGCCGGGTGGGATTTGGACCCACGATCTTCGCCGCGTGAGGGCGACGTCCTAGCCAACTAGACTACCAGCCCAACAAACTAAAACCACCACTCAAACCTAAAAAAACTTTTCACAAGTCAACACGCCACTAACTACACATATTTGCAGTATATTTGGAGCACACTTATAACAAAATATCATTTTCCCGTTGATAAACACGAAGTGAATTTTGTTATGTGAAACCTCCATAGAAGAGAGTAGACGTGAAAATATGTCTGTGTAAGTGAAAATCTGAGAATGGAAAAAATGAGAAATGCTGGGACAGAGATATGAAAGTAATAAGAATTGCATAATCAGGTACTGTTAAGTCTGTTGACCTAAGAACACAGAAAAGGGAAAAGGACGATTCATTTGCTTTTTTACATTTCTTGTTTCTGAGACATTAGTTTTAAATTGATAAATGGTTATTGGTTATTATGGGGCATTGATGGAGAAAATAGCGAATTTCATGATTATTGCTTTTATAATCATTATTCCTTTGAGCATTTTAGCGTATGCAATTACTTTTAGCGCGCGCTGGATAGAAAAAGATAGGAATTGCTGTGTGACCGTTGTCTAGTAGTGGTGGTCGTTTGTCTGTTTTTCTTTATCTAATTGCTCGCTGTCTTTGCTTCTCTCTTGGATTTGGCTTCTTTTTCCCTTTGCCTTCTTCTCCTACGAGCGGCTTCTGCTTCCTCTTCTTCCTTTTTCTTTCTTCTCCTTTGAGCGTATATGACAGCACCTTCGATAGACAACGTTTTTACCCCCTGAGGAACCACGGTATGCAAAGAGTCAACTCAACGCTTGCCATAGGAATCGCCAGTTCGACCATTCCGATAATCCCCGAAGGCCACATATACGATTGACACCAGTAATACTGTATAGTTCCCTTTAAAACTACTTTTGTCATTCCGCAGTGGCAGCCCGTGTTTGGGTTCAGTTTTAAGAAGGAAACGTCGCTCGCGCTGCTTGGATGACCACCACTAGGCGACCACCACCAAGGAGGCACCTCCATAGCATTGTTATATACAAGCTGGAAGTGGTCTGGATCAGTTATTGTTTTTTGGCATCGACAAACCGCTTGCCCATCATCATAGTGAGAGGCTGCAGATACCCCCTGCAAACTGAGACCAACAAGGGCACCGATTGCTACAAACCATGGTTCAGTAGTTACAAAAGCGATTGTAGTACCTATTACAGTTCCTGTGTATCCAATTGCTGTCAAGTTTGGTTTGATGATGCTTTCACCCTCATCACTGTATTCTAAATCCACGATGTCAAGATATGGGAAGCTGTATGTATCGATGCTACGGTCTATGAATTTTATGCACTCGTATGGTAGCCCTATTGGTGTAGTCGTATATGGGAATAACCGCCACGTTTCAAGGTATTTGTCAAAGTAGGTCGAAGTTAAGTTCATCGTTATTCCAACGTCATCCATCGTCGCTGGCAGAAGTGCCCATTCTGCCAATCCATTTCCAAGTCCGATTTCTGCACCGATAGAGACCCAGCCATAAGTACAACTGTAACTAGCGTTAACTCCTACTCTAGTTTCGATATACCTTTCGCTATGATCGGGGTCACCGTCTGATTTCCACTTCGAGCCACCATAAAGCTTCATGCCTGTAATATCTGTTGGTTCAGGAAGTATGATAAGACCAGTTACTCCGGCAGGGGGATAAGGGGGATAACAAGGGTTCATGTTTACGCTCGAATAGTATCTTGGTGGTCCAATCTGATCTTCTTGCAAGCTTCTTATTATGTACTGGAAATTCAATGCACCACTGCCCCAGATTTCTCCGAACTTGAATTGAATAGTATAGCTTCCGTTCTCGTGATATAGAAACGGAATGACGAAACCGTCTCCCCAATTGTATATAGTTTCATGCGTACCGCAACTCCATATATAATCTGGCCAAATAGGATCTCCGTTAAAGTTGATGTTACTTATGTAATCGTCAGCATTGCCCACAAGGTAATACCAGCCAGACATAGGGAAAACCACGTGTGATGTTATATCATACTGGATGTCATTGTCACCATCATTAGGTACTACTGTGTAGAACTCTGTAAATAATGCTTTTTCATCGGGATTGACAGTTGAAACATAAAGGTAGATTGACCCAGCCCCTATGATTTCTCCAAATTCGAATTCGAGTCTATGGTATCCACTAGAATATGTTCCCAGCGGTATATTGATGTTTCCAAAATTGCTTGGCCCACTGTAAACCCAGTTACCGTCGATTCGAATGTTCTGAACCCAGTCGTCGACGTATCCTTGCAGGTAAAATGCTTTTCCGCTGAGTTTTATGGGAATGTACATTGTAAAGTCATTGTAATAAACCACTTGATCATCACTATATGCTGGCACATCGAATTCAAAGTCAAGAGAATACGGACAACTCCCCTGTTTGAGCCAATTGAGGGCTATAATGGTCGCATCTTCAATGCTTATTATTCCATCTCCATTTAAGTCTACATTTGCGGGTGCAGGCGGAACTGTTTGCTGCCACCATAAGCTTACCAGACTTGCATCTTGAATATTGACGATACCGTCCCCATTAACGTCACCTTCAAGAATTGGCGTTATTTCTTCATCAAATGGAGGCCACGAAAACCCTGCATCAACGATTAAAGTCAACAGTATAACTATCATTAGACAAATTTCTGGCATTTTTCGCAATGTTTTATACGCATTTTTACACAAATTCACTTTTCCTTTCTTCTTTTTTCTTTTCGGCCGTGTTTCTTTCACATTTTTTCCCGTTCGCCGAAACTCTAACGATCGAGATGGGTTAACGGGTCACGTCCCACAAGAAACCAATCACAGTTATAGAGTCAACAATCACCTCCATTCTCCCTAAATTATTCCTTATTATCTTTTATTTACATAAAAGATTTCTGAAAAAACTTTCCAAAAGTTCTATATCCCCTAGAACCCACTTTCTCTCGTCATATTTGACTGTGAGGATGGTGATTTGGCCTATTTTTCGAGAAGAAGATTAGAGGAAAAATGTGTTAATTAACCATGTGCTGAGTAGAGGTTTAGCCTTTTTGTTATAATGAGATAATTTCACGAATTTTTACCTCATAATCAATAGAACCAATATTTTTAATGGGAAAAATACCTCAAAAATGAGGTAATTATCTCAAAAAAACAATTTGTTATAATTTTGTTATGTAAGCGTATAACAAAATACCATTGTTTTAACATATATTTAGCATTTATTTGGAGCCTAATTGGAGCATATACAAGACCTAGGCCTAGACGTGTGCGCACACACAGAGAAAAAACTAACAATTACTTCCACAAAACTTATAACACAAATAAAACTCCGCAATAAAAGAAACGAGGCACACCACATGCACCTATTAAACTTCAAAGATTGGTCCCCACAACAAATCGAGCATATTATTGAAAAATCAATTGAAATCAAAAAAAATCCTAAAGAATGGCGTACTGCTTTAAAAGATAAATCTCTAGCCATGATTTTCCAAAAAACATCAACCCGTACACGTGTATCTTTCGAAGTCGCCATGACACAACTCGGTGGACATGCAATCTTCCTCGACTGGCGCGCAACGAACTTCACATTAGCAGATATAGGCGACGAAACGAAATACCTGTCACGAAACGTCGATTGCATCATGGCTCGTTTAATGCGACACGCAGATATGAGGGCAATGGCAGAAGCCTCACAAGTGCCAACAATAAACGGTTGCGACGAAAAATACCACCCATGCCAAGCCTTCGCAGATCTCATGACAATAAAAGAAAAGAAAGGCAAACTGAAAGGCTTAAAACTTGTCTACATAGGCGTCCACAACAATGTATGCAACAGCCTAATCGAAGGCTGCACAAAGACAGGAATGAAAATAACCACAGTTACACCAATCATCCACGAACCAGCACACGACAAAGAACTGGTAGAGGAAGCCAAAAAAACAGGATTCTACGAAACTACACTGGACGTGAAGAAAGCTGTAAAAGACGCAGATGTAGTTTACACTGACACATGGGTCGACATGGAGCTCTTTCTAAACCCTAAATTTGAGAAAGAAAAGGAAAAGCGTGTCAAACAAATGATGCCTTACCAAATCAACGCCCAACTGATGAAAGACAGCAACGCTTTGATAATGCACGACATGCCAATGCACAGAGGCTACGAAATAACCACTGAAATGATAGAGGCACCCAATAGCATCATATTCGACCAAGCAGAAAACAGGCTACACAGCGAAAAAGCAATACTACTAAAACTACTAAACAAAATCTAAAATCTACTTCAATATCATTTGAGTAAACTGTTCAGAATTAAAGAGCTCCAAATCCTCATAAGCTTGGCCGGTGCCAATGAATATTATGGGCTTTTTCGTCACATATGTCACGCTTAAAGCCGAGCCCCCTTTCACATCAGCGTCTACTTTAGTCAAAATTGTGGCATCTATTCCAACAGTATTATGAAACTCTTCAGCCTGCAAAACCGCATCATTACCAGTCAACGCATCAACAATTAGAACAGTCAAATCTGGAGTAATCACACGTTTAATTTTCGCCAACTCATTCATCAAATTTCGGTCAGTTTGAATACGCCCAGCCGTGTCAATGAGAACCACGTCAATTCCATGTGCCTTCGCATGTTTAATTGCGTCGAATGCAACTGCAGCCGGATCAGCGCCGTAAGTATGCCTAATCATTTTCACACCTAACCGTTTTGCATGTTCTTCCAACTGTTCAATAGAACCTGCCCGGTAGGTGTCACTGCACGAAAGAACAACAGAATAACCCTTCTTCATAAACATTTTTGCAACCTTGGCGATGCTAGTGGTTTTTCCGGTGCCGTTTATTCCCACAAAAACGATTACGAAGGGTTCTTTCATCTGTCGCTTCTTTTTGATCACGCTCCACAGGTCAATATGATTACCGCTGTTAAGAATTTCAATCAAAACTTCCCGCAAATTTTGCATGACAATTTTTTTGCGGTCTTCAAGACGTTTTATTTGCACACCATCAAGCCGTTTTTCCATTTCCTCGCAAACTTGGTCTGCAACCGGCACGGCCACATCGTTTTCAATAAGATTCAACTTAAATTCTGACAATATTGGGCGGAGTTTTTCTGCTTTTAGCTCTGTTACAGTAACTTTGTTAACGAGCCGATTAAGACCTGCTTTCAGTTTCTCGAACATCTGCTTCTCGCTCTCTTCTGCCAAATGTTGCACTCAGGTTTTGGAGTTTCGCTCTACCTCCGCGAATCCGTTCCACCACTTGAGTCAGTTGCTGCTCCATGTTGGCTCTCGCTTTTTCCATTTCATCAATACGGTTCTTTATTTTTTCTTTCGCTTCTGCAAAGGTTTTTTCAACTGCTACTCCAGCGCCAATGCCAAAAATTATAGTGTCAGGGCTTTCTAGCTTTGCTTTAATATAAGAACCTCCACCGATTGGAACAAATAGCGACGTATCGGCTTTCTCTTTTTCTAACCCTTCTAAAGTCGATTGTGCGTACGTAAGTTCTGTTATTGCAGCGTTTATGTAGTTGATTCTCGTCTGTATGGTTTCTGCTGTAGATTCTAAAATACGAAGCTCCACAGCAACTTTGCGAAAGACCTCTTCATCATTTGGCACTTCTAGTTTCTCCCAGAACTATTTTTCTTAAAATTAGATCCTTGATTTCTTCTGGTTTTACTTCCTCAACAGTATCTATCTTGATTTGAAATCGTTTAGCTCTATGTTTGCTGCCTAATTCTGTGTAGACCGTTTCCACGGCATCTTCAGGCTTCAGCGCTCTTACTTCTTTTTCGAAGTTTGTTTTCCAATTTGGCTTCGCAATACGTCCTGAAACTCTAAATACTTTTACTTCACTCATCTTCTTTCACCACATCCAATGCGTTGCCGATAATAAATAATTCGGGTCCTGTTGTTAACAACCCCGCAACCGCCCCATAACTGTTTCCCAAAAGTCCCGTTCCCACATACGGAATTCCACAGTTAACAGTGCCAACATCTAGAGGAACACGTAAAACGTTTTTCAAAAGCTCCTGCTCTTCTTCCTTAATTAGCGGGTGGACAAGCACACCTTTATTCGTCGCAGTCGCCAGTGAACCAACATAAGGTAAACCTCCAATCTCGCCCTGAACAACCTCAACATCCAATGTCTCGGAAATTTGTCCTATAGTTTCCTGTTTCAAACGTGGGTCTACAATCGCGCCATAATCATTTGCCAAAACCATGTTCCCATAAGCGGTTCGTTTAGTATCCATAAGAGTGACGTTTGCCTCCTTTGCAGCAGCACGTATAGGTTCAAGTTCTTCTTCACGAACAATAGGGGGAAGGATTATGCCTTTAGAATTCGCACACACCAAGGAGCCAACTAAAACTGAACAGCCAATCGTAGTGAAAATAGTTTCCACCTTAAGTAATCTGCCCAACTTTTGCATTCTTCCCTTTGGAGCTAAAGAAGGTGCAATAAACAATCGGTCAGTGACAAGAGAATATACACCTATACTTGCACTTCCGAAAAGACTAGAAAGGAAAATCCCCAAGCATTAGTCGCCTTCAGCTGGGTAAACAGTTACATTACCTTCAGAATCT
>Ga0209635_10000518_pt1 | contig 26470 bp, 24 predicted proteins | sample DeeMarSWOR230_32_FD_187463 | JGI IMG/M metagenome (GOLD analysis project Ga0209635, IMG submission 187463) | Marine sediment microbial communities from White Oak River estuary, North Carolina - WOR-2-30_32 (SPAdes) (version 2) | ecosystem: Environmental > Aquatic > Marine > Intertidal zone >...
AATAAGATTTGAGTGCAGGGGCTGGGATTTGAACCCAGGAACCGACTAACGGACAGGATTTCCCAAGTCATTCTTAAGTCTCGCATCTGAGTTTCGCATCCATGATCCTGCGCCTTTGACCAGACTTGGCAACCCCTGCTTCCAATAAATATTATAGAAAGAGTTATTTTAACTTTCTTAAATCTTTTGAGAACTCGTTCAACTTATCTGAAAGGACTTTAAACGATTTTAAAACAATTTCTCCAGACTTGAGACCGCATGCACTTTCTATTTTGAAAAGGTACATAGTCTCGTTTGTTTCTACTTTAATCGAACCTCTAGAGAGTTCAACACACTCCAAGCAATTATTACACTCTAATGGGCTTTTGACCCTTAATTTCTTATTCTTGAATGTGAAAACACCCCTTGGACATCTATCTGCATATTCCTTTGAGTTACCACTTCTACCTATCGTTATCTTTGGAATAGCTCTATAACCAACTATAGAAGATTGCCACTTTGCATGATCCTTCCCAAGACCCAATTCTGCAATCGCTTCGAATTCCAGTTCTTGATCTTTAGTCAATTCAACTATTGGTATCTTTTCGTAGACCGGTTTAACTTTCTTATCTGAAGGTACAAGATCACCAGAATATACCATACAAGGCCCCCTTTTTTTCAATACCAAGGTAACTTGACAATGCACACAGCCCTTACCTTTGCATTTACAATCTTTCTTGAAGTTATAGAATTTAGTGTCATACTTCAATGGAATTAGACCCAATCTATTCGCGATTATTTCATCCCAAAGTACAGAGTTATTCTTACGGAAATCTACCCATTCAATGGCAAGACTAGGTATCTCTATCATCATTATTCTTCTTAATTCACCTGCTAGAGCAGAGTTAATACCATTAATGATGAATTTTATCTTCTCATCGTTTTTTTCAAGTATTTTTACTTCCAAACAAACACCTTCAATAAGTTTTTGATAAGGGAAAATTTAAGTTTAAATCGCTATACCCTCCTTCCTCTGCGGCCGCCTTTACGTTTTGTCCCGTCTGTCGGAATTGGAGTAACATCTTCAATGGACCTAATTCTTAGACCACTTCTTGCCAAGGCTCTTATAGCTGGCTGTGCACCTGCTCCTGGGGCCTTCTTATGATGACCACCCCTACCTCTCACTTTTATATTGACTCCAACTAAACCCTTTTCAATAGCATCCTCTGCCGCACGTTTAGCTGCTTGCATCGCAGGGAATGGATTCCCTTCTTCTCTGTCTTTATCTGTCATCATACCCCCAGAATATTTTGCTATAGTCTCCGCACCTGTAACATCTGTTATATGAACGATAGTGTTGTTTACAGTCGAAAAGATGTGGGCAATACCCCAAGCATCTGTTTTTGCGCTCTTTATCTCATACTTTTTTCTTTTGGTTGTTTTTTTTGGCATTCAACTCGTACCCTTTGTCTTTGTTTTTATTTCAGAACCTTCGTAGAAAGAAATTTTGTCTTCTAAGTTAAGTGGAACCATAAAACTAGGATAGATAGTTCTCCTACCTCCAACTGCTATGTGACCATGAGTTATAACTTGTCTCGCATGTTTTGGTGTGTTTGCTAGGTTTTTTCTGAACACCTGCATTTGTAACCTCCTTTCTAGGATATTTTCTACCGTTAAGCTTAGTACATCATCTAAACTTGCATCCTCCCTCAAAAGTCCCATTTTGTTGAGCTTTTCCAATAAAACCCTCTCTTGAACTTTATCTCTTTTCGCTGCCAAATCTCTAGCTCTTCTTCTGAATGATCTCAAAATAGACTCTGCTTTCCAAAACTCCCTCTTTCTCCTCAAACCATAAGTCATCATCAAAACATTTTCTTTTTTCATACGTTCTTTGTCCCAAGGCGCTCTTGGTTTCTTTAGTTTTTTCTTGATTTTTCTCATTTACTTCCCTTTCTTCGTTGCAGGCATTGATTTCTTTCTTACAACACCAACAGTCCTTCCTTTTCTGAAAGAACTTCTCGTCCTTTGCCCCCTAGCAGGCAGACCAAACATATGTCTAACACCCTTATAAGATTTAATTCTTATCATCCTCTTTACATCCTGTGTTTGGGTAAAAGTAAGATCTGCTCCTACAAGATGTCTATCCTTCCCACTCTCTAAATCTCCCTTCCGGTTAACTATCCAAGATGGTATACCAAACTTGGTCGGATTCTTCAATGTCTCTTCTATATTTTTAATTTCTTTTGCGTTCAAAGTACCAACCTTTCGGTTAAGATCTAGATTATGTACTCTACAAACTGCATTGGCTAAACTCCCACCAACACCTTTTATTCTTTGTAAAGATGTGAATAGTTGATTCTCACCTTTTAGGTCCGTTCCAGCTATCCTTACAATACCTTTAATCTCCTTTACCATACAAACACAGTGTTGTTATTTTGAAGATAAAAGTTTTTAAATTGAATGGACCGGACGGGATTTGAACCCATAGCTTGTGGACTTACTTCTCCACCATGCCTTCACCCAACTGAAAGGTGGCGATCTACCATTGATCTACCGGCCCATTCTAGACAATTTCTCTATTTTGTCACATACAGGTTTAACGTGACAACCCCTGCATACTCTTGTTGTTACGTGTGGCAACTTGCTCATTTCTGGGATTATTTTTTTCCTTGATACTCTTTCTAATTCTTTCTTGAATGATATAAATTCTTTTTTCTTACCATCAGTCAATTTCATTTGAATAACAGAATCGGCTCGAAAATATATAAGATAAGATTTCTTAACTTCTGTTCTCAGGAAATCCTCGACAAGAATAGCTTCACCCACACTCTGCAAAATATGTTCTTTTTTAACACCACTTCTATCTATTCTTCCGAGTTTGATATCTATTGGAATAAGTTCCCCAGACTCATTTCTGGCTATTATATCTGGTGTTCCTATAAGGCTGCCTTTTATTGATAATATTGTTCTCTCAGATGCAAGAAAATCAAACTTTTCATCTTCTATTAATCGATATAACTTAATGAGAAAATCTTTTATTTCTTTTTTTGTCAAGGTTGTTTTTCCCACGTACTTATCCAAGGCTGATTTAGTTATTTTCTCTATCGATTCATCTATATCTTCTTTTATTAGAGCTTCGATGAGCATATGAACAGCAAGGTGCAAGACTTCTCCATCCCAAACCCTCCCTCTTTCTTTCTTAAATTGTCTTGACAAAACGATTTTTTCTAAGTAAAACCTCCTTGGACATTGATAGAATTTGGCGACTTCTAATGGTGTTACAAAAATCCTTCTTTTTCTCAATATTTCGGTTGTGATTTTTTTTGTTAATTTTTCTAATAAGTTTTCATCTACAATCCCTTTAACTCTCAAAATGCCACGCCTGCCTTCAATCAAACCCAAATCTTGAAGTTTTGATAGTAAGAGAAATAAATAGTCAGAAGAGGATATTTTTCTCTTCAACAAATCGACTAGTAGATTATCTATTGAGATTCCTTCATTTAAATGGTTGTTGATTATCTTGACTATTCTTACTATCTCTCTAGGATCAATCTCAATCTCAATTCTCATTCACAAGACCGATTATTATTTTTTCCTAAAGATTTCGGTCCATCTTACTTTCTTAGAATCCCTTCCCATTCTCCAATTTTTTTCACATTTTTTAGAGCAAAAATATCTGAGAGAACCAGACTTCAAAACTAACATCTTCCCTATTCCTAGCTTTAGTTTACTTCCACAAAAAGAGCATTTCACCAAGTCTATCTCCTTTCCATCCTTCCAACGGTTTCCATTTCTGTTTCCCTTAACATGAGGATATCTCCTTCTCTTATCGGACCAAAGACGTTTCTAGTTAGTATCTTTCCTTTATCATTTCCTTCAAGAACTCTGCATCTCACACGCATAACACCCCTTACTCCACTTCTTCCCAGTAACTGGACAACCGCTGCAGGGACTGCATCCTCTGGCATAATTTAAACCTTCTTGATACTTTTGACTTTCTTTATGATCTCTCCGATCATATCTTTGGCTTCACCAGGTTCTATAATGCAGGCAGATGCCGTAGCAACATTTATACCAACAGCCCTACCCAGTTCTTCTTTGGAAGGTATGTATACATAATCACATTTCTTTTCCTCGCACAAAACAGGTAAATGCATGACGATTTCTTTAGGTTCGACATCTTTCGCTATAACAACCAATTTTGCCTGTCCTCTTTCTATCGCCTTCGTAGTTTCATTACTACCCTTCTTAACCCTCCCAGTATTTTTGGCTATTTCAATAGCTTGTAAAACCTTGTCGACCAAATCTCTAGGTATATCAAATTCAGCCATCGAATTTCACCTCCACGGGTGGATCCATCTTCATTAATTGCTAATCAAAAGGAGTATTTAAAGTTTATAAATTTTTTCACTTGTGGGTAAAATAAAAGACTAAACTAGGTCTGATCTTATCTAATCTACAGAAGCCAAACCTCACGAATTGAATTCTTCCATCCACTTTAAGTTTCTTTATCCCTCGTTCTGCGAGACCTTTTTTTAAACTACCATCATCCATCACGATTTTTACAGGAACATTCTTTTTAGAGACCCATTGTATTTTAGGCATCTCCATTGCAACTTCTTTTGATAGGAATTTTGCTTGTTTCTCTAATTTCAAATTAAACAAACCTATTAAACGAATTTCCTTCCCTTTGAATCCCCTAAAATCTTCTCTAGAAATGAATATTTTGTCGGTATTAACAAGAATCTCTCTATAACCTTTTTTTGGAAAGTCTGGATGTAAATGAACCCTCACTTTTTTAATCTTTGGAGCATTTCTCACTTTAATTTCTATAGGATCAAATACTGCATAGTACCGGTTACATTTCGAATCGATAATACTTCTATCAATACTTTCTAACATATTCCATGTCAAAACGGATTCTGCCTTAGAAACCCCAGTCGATATCAAGAATTCTTTTATAGCATCAGTAACGAATCCTCTTCTTTTCAGAGCCATTAGAGTCGACAATCTAGGATCATCCCAACCCAATAATTCCTTATTTTTAATCATTTCTCTTATTACTCTCCCTGAAGAAGGAACTCCTTTTAAGTTGAATCTCGCAATCTCAGTTATGTAGGGAGATTTTAGACCTAAACTCCTTTGTATGAATTGTTGCAGTTCCTTTTTCATCTCAAATTCCTTTGATCTTATTCTATGAGTTACACCTTCCCAAGCATCCATCAATGCAGTAGCAAAATCATAAATTGGCCAAACTCTATACTTACTTCCAGTTCTCACGTGTGAATGCTCTAAAATTCTCATTATTGTCGGATCTCTCATAGCCGCGTTTTTATGACTCATTGATATCTTTAATCTTACAGAGGCCTTACCCTCTCTAAAAGTAGTTAACATCTTTTTCCAAAGTTCCAAATTTTTACTCGAATTATTACTTCTACATTTACATTCAATCATTAGCCTCCTATTCTTCTTAATCTCACTCTGTTGACAAGTACAGACATAGGTTTTGTTTTCTTTTATCAGTCGTTCTGTTGCATCATAATATTTTTTAACATGATCAGAGGCGCAATCTAGCTTATCCCATTTAATACCAAGCCATTTTAAACCATCAAAAAAAGCATCGTAATATTCTTTCTTTGCTAGTTCTGGATTTGTATCTTCGAAACGCACGATGAATTTTCCCTTATACTTCTTTGCATAAAGGTAGTTGATGAATGCAGCTTTGGCATGCCCTATATGAGGATATTTACTAGGTTCTGGTGGAAATGCTGTAACTACCCTTCCTATTTTTGCTTTAGGTAACTCTGGTAACTCTCTCTTTTTTTCAACCTTTTTTTCTAAACTAATTCCAAGTTCCTTCAACTTCTTTTGTTGTTCCTCTAAAGTCCAAGAATTAACATCTCTCACAATTTTTTGAATTTCTAGAATCACTTCTTTTATCCCATCCTTTAATTCTAGTTTTTCTGATATCAGTTTACCTAGGACAGCCCGCACATCAGCTTTGCCATCATGCCGAATGGCATTGATGATTGCGTACTTCAGTATGAGTTTTTCTTCCATAATTAATATCTTGAAAAAAGAGAAATAAAAAAGGAAAAGGGTAGTTCAATTAACTCTATAACTATTCTAAGACAATACTCGCGTATCCTACTACTGCTCCTTTATCGAAAGTGATATCTCCTGAAGTTGCATATTTTAGCAATCTTCCTTTTTTAGCACCAAGTACTTTTGATGCAGCAACAGCAACAGCAATAGGACCGAAACCGCAGATAGAAGCATTTCTCTCTTGAATTCTTGAGAAAATATCCCTTTCATTAAGTCTTAGTATAGCATCAATTACATACTTGTCAGTTGAATATGCAAAATCATAAGGAATGTAATGGGAAAAATCTGAACTAGCAATAATTATCCATTTACTCTCCTCTTTCTTGATCACATCTGCTATAGCCTTACCTATGATTTTACATTCATCAAGAAAACCGAGATCAGGAAACTCGTTCATTACACATACAGGAACAAAATTAAAATCGTCTCCGAATCTATATTGTAAGAACGGTAATTGTACTTCAATCGAGTGTTCTGACTCATGGGATAAAATGTCATATTCTAATAAAGGATTACTTTCTATGATCTTCTTTGCAACCGTTTCATCTATTTTCGCAGAACCAAGAGGAGTTTTCCATACACCCTCTCTCATCACTCCAAATCTTGACCCAAATACCCTGTGGTTAGGACCAAGTATGATATAGTTGCATTTTGGTATTTTCGAATAAACCCAAGCTGCAACGGGGCCAGAATAGGTATAACCAGCATGGGGAACGACTGCACCAACAAACTTTTCTTTTTTCATTTTCTTTGGTCCTAATTTATGTTCAAAACAACCTTTGATCTCTTTCTTAAGCATTTCTGGATTCAAACGGTAAAACATTCCTGCTACAGCCGGTCTTCTGATCATAATCTCCTATTTATTAGAATACTTCCTTAAATTAATGACTTTTTATAGAAGAATTTTCTCAAGAAAACTCCAAAATTTTCATCCATTTTAACTAATTTCATTATACCTTCATTCTCAGAGATTATTTCAAATTTCTTCGAAATACCTTCAGCAATGTATTTTGGTATTCCCTTGGCCTTTAAGATACTCACTTTCTCTTTCAAACTATCATGTAGCTTATCTCTGGCTGTAAGAAACTCTCTCTCCACTTCCACACACCAGAAATCATTCTCGATGAATGGGCCAGCCAATGCCTTATTTTTATATTTTTTGATGAACCTTTCAGAATCGTCTAAGTCAAATATTGGTGGTCCTACCTTTTTGTCAACTCTAGGTAATTTCGAAATCTGCATCTCGATTAAAACTATTGCCAATTCCTTTTCACTCGTGTATACATCTTTCCTAAGAACTTCGAATTCATATTCTCTTAATATTCCTTCAAGTCTATCTGCAAACCTTCTCAACTGAGGCCAAAGAATATCTGGTACAACTTTCGGTGGTTTGAAAAATACTAATATCAATTCAGTTCTTCTTTTCATCTGTAGTGTTATTAATTCATTTTCGGTTAGGGGTTCATATTTTTCTTCAAAGAATACTTCTTCGGAGGGGTCTTTTAAAAAAACACTTGCCATCCTCTTGAACACGTAGAAGCCCGTTCCTGATATAGCAGCAGCAGCATTTCTTCTTTTGTCTGTTGGGTCTATTAAGATCAATACCTGTCTTCTGAATTGTTTTTTCAGTTTTGGGTAATCTTTCTTAGTATGATAATTTTCAATGTCTATTATTTCTCCAGGTTTCCATTTCACAGCATTTTTTAAAAGATTGATGAAACTTCCATATTTTATTATCAAAAGTTCGCAAACATATCCGGAGAAACCTTCTGTCTTTGCATCTGCTCCATAGATCTTATTTCCACTGCAAAACTGTTTCAACAATCTAATATCGTCCGATAATTTTTTAGGTAAATTTTTATCTAGGTATTCTACATGGAAAGGAGTTCTATCAACAGCAGATTTTATTTTTTCTCCACTTTCAACTTTGTAACAAGGAACTATATCTATCTGTGTTTCATTCACTTTACCACGGACATAAGGATGTTGAGCATATTCTATTCTCCACTTACCGTGTAATTTTTTAATTACACTCTTTCCCAATTTTAAACCCAACTCTTCTAATCTCTTTTCAGAAATAGTTTTTGGAAAGATGATAAAAATGTCGAACTCATTCTTATCTGGTAACCATGTATTCCTCGTCAAAGAACCAGCAATTATAGCTCTTGCATCAAATTTCTTAGCTTCTTTATTTGCTATCTTCAAAGCCTTACTACTCAGCTCTTCCAATCTCTTTTTTTCTTTAGGTCTTGGTTTGATTTTTTTTAATACTTTCTTCAAAACAATTCGATAATTTTTCGGCATAATATTAAATTCCATTTGATTAATATAAAGAGTTTAAACTATCTTTGAAACAAAAGGCCCATCTTTTTTGTAATTCAATTTTTTATAATATTCTCTGACACCAATCCCGCTCATGACTACAATTTTTTTCATTTCAAATTCATTCTTTGCTATTCTTTCGGCTTCATTAAGTAATCTTTTCCCGAAACCTTTATGTTGCCACGCCTTTTTTATCTTCAAGCCAATAGGCACTGTTGGACCATAAACATGTAATTCCCTTATTAATCCCGTTTCTTCGTTGATTTCGGGTCTGAATGGTTTAAAAGAAATTCTTAATCTCAAAAAACCAATCAAGATATCATTATCAGTGTCTTCAAAGCTCAAGAAAATCTCCTTCCCATGAGACGCATCATAATCAAATCTACATAATTTAACCGAATCAAGGTTTGGTAGAACATTTTTTTCGATTTTATGACCAACTTCTCGATAACGGATTTCTTGAATTTTTATTCCCTTTCTCTCACATTCTCTTTCGACTAATTCCCTAAGATTGCTTTTTTTAATACCTGCAACAATTTTATTGCTCGGCACATCACGTTGAGCTCTGATTACGCGACAATATTTTGGTATGTATTTCATAGCTTTTGACAACAATTTCACTCCTTGTTCAGTAGATAATGGTTCATAATCCTTATTTTTCCACAAGTCATACAATTCTGTTCCCCTGATAACCAAAGTTGGATATATCTTAAGTGAATCGGGTTTAAACCCAAAATCTTTGAAAAGAATCTTAAACTGTTCTAAATCTTTTTTGAAATCGATGAAGAGTCCAGGCATTATGTGATAAGTGCATTTTAAACAAGAATCTTTAGCGAGCTGTGTGGCCTTTACAACATCTTCAACAGTATGTCCTCGTTTCACTCTTTTTAGAATTTCTGGATAGATTGACTGGACTCCTATTTCTACTCTTGTAGTTCCAAATTTTAACATTTGATTGATGTGTTCTTCAAAACAGTAATCGGCCCTTGTCTCAATAGTTAATCCTACACACCTATGCATTGAAGTTTCATTCAACTTCTGAGCATCCTCTAAACTCTCACTTTCTTCTTCATTCAACGCATCAAATATTCTCTTCACAAACCATTCCTGATAATCCTTATCTAGGGCAAGAAAAGTACCTCCAAGGATTATAACTTCTATCTTACCTGAAAGATGACCTATAATCCTATACTGATTCAGTCTATCCTTTGTTTGAAGAAATGGATCATAGTTATTCCTAATACCTCTTTGTATACCTGGTTCAAGTCCTGTATACGATTGAGGCGCATTCATTCCCCTAGGACAATAGATACAGGTTCCTGGACATGGAGCTGGTTTTACTACAACAGTTATTACAGAAACTCCCGAAATCGTTCTGCCCGGTTTAGTTATCAATAATCTTCTAAGTTTCTTTCTTTCTTCAGCTTTACAGAAACTTAAGATTTCTACTTTTGTGGGCATTTTTTTTAATTCATATATTTTGCATTTGTTTTTGATGATCTTGTCCACTTTTTTGTAGTCTAAACCCCCACTTTCAATTAAAGTCTTTATTATCTCTCTACAAATAGTTTCTTTCATAAACTCACGTTTAATTATTGAGTGTAGAATAGAAATCTTTATATATTAATTTTCTATCAGATAGTAGTAACATTTATATACCACTGAAGAGTAAATAAATGATAGTATGAATGCACAAGATATCCACAAGTTAAGGTTTTATCAGAATGAATTGTTTGAGACTAAGAGTCAATTGTTCAAGGCTAAGAGTGTAAAGCAAGTTAAGTTCCTGCAAAACAGGATAATTTTCTTACAGGAGAGAATTGAAGAAATACAGAACAATGGATCAAGAAGATAGATTCTCTAATACCTCACAAACTTTACAAACATCTTGGCTCGTTGGCTCTCCACATTTTTTACAGGTATGAATCTTTCCTACCTTAAATTTATCTTTAATAAAAGGTACTATCTTTGAAGCACTCTCGTAAAGACTGTATTTTATCCCTGGAGAAGTTTCTTCCAGACTATTCAAGAATTTTCTTGTTTTTCCACGTAAAGGATTGTCAACAGAATAAGGACACCTTTTTGGTTGGGAAGGGATGTTGTTTATTTTCGCGAATAGTTCGGATTCATTTTCTGGTATCATCACTAAAGGTTTAATTCTGGTAACAAACTTTGGATTTTTTGTAAGCTGGGGCATTGAACCTATTCTAACTAATCTAAGTAAATCCCCCTTCAAGATATTCATCAAAATACTTTGACACTCATCATCAAGATTATGTCCTGTTGCAAGCTTTGTTGCTTTTAATTCTCTCGCCTTTTTATTCAAAAGATATCTCCTCAACAAACCGCAACTCCCACAGTACCCAGATTTAATTTTCTTTGCTAATCGATCAACTCTAAAACCAAACTCCTCTTTGAAAGAAAAAATATATTGTTCCACTTCAAGTTTCTTACAAAAACTCTCACTTTTTTTCACAGCCTTGTTTCTATACCCTCTTATTCCCTCATCAATGGTTATCGCGAACAATTTAATGCTAGGATTATTCTCGAAGATTTTATTCAACATGAAAAGTACATTAGAAGAATCCTTTCCACCAGAATGAGCAATAGCAACTCTATCTCCCCTCTTTATGAGTTTGTTTGAACCGATAGTTTTCTTAACTTTTTTCTCAACAGTTTCCGTAAAATGTTTTTCACAGTAGTAATGTCCCTCATATTTCCGAAAATAGATTGATTCTTTAGGACAGAAAGAACACTTCATTCATTCACTTTTTTATTGATTTGAAAGCTAACTCAACGGCCTCTTTTGCATTCTTTGCTCCAAGAATTTTTACAGTTTTCTTATCATCCATATATTTTCCTATGTATGGTTCTACTATGGATTCCAATTCCTTAATTACTATTACTGGTTTTGAAAAACGATAAGCATAGGCTGCTTCTGTCAAAGAACCAACACCACCACCTATAACTATCATTGCATCACAGGAAAGTGCTATAATTTGATTGCGTGCAAAACTGATACCAGTTATGATTGGAACATCAACATATTTACTTGTTTTTGAAAGATCATCTTCCGGTATAATACCTATAGTCATTCCATTTTCTCTGTGAGCCCCCTTAGCAACGAAATCCATAATCCCAAAACTATGTCCACCACAAATTACTATTCCCTCCCTCTTGGCGATTTCTCTTCCCACTCCTTCCGCTATTTTCATATGTTCTTCTTTTGCATGCATTCCATGCCCCACAACTGCAATTAATACCCTCCTTTTCATACATTCACCAATGACCATATATTTCCATCATCATACCATATTTTTTCAATTTTTAATCCTGCACTTTTCAAATCTCCTTCTAATTCTTTTTTTGTATAGAGATGATAAAACCTTTTATAGATTCTGCCATGATAATTCCAATCTACATAAACATCAGCAAAATGTCCTTCAAAGAAACTTCTGATAAGTTTCCAAATAAATCTAAATTGCCACCTTTTCCAATCACACGTTAAAATTTTAATTCCAATTCTTTTCATTTCTTTAAGAGCTCTCAGTCTTAATTCTTTGGTTTCTAGATGATGTAAAGTCCTGATGCATAACATCAACAAAAAAGAACCCCCTTTAAATGGAACATTATTTAAACTGCCAATTACTAAATCAGAATTTAATTTTCTTCTTTTCAAAAACTTCTTAGTTTCTCTTATCATTCCTTTTGAGAAATCCATACCTACACAATAAATCTCTTTTTGAAGAAATGGTATTAAGTTTCTACAGTCACCACAACCTAAGTCTATAATTGGACCTTGATTTATTTTTTTTGAGAAATCAATCACTTCTCTATCTGGTTTCGTTCGTAAGTGAACCCAAGAATCAGAGAGTTTATTCCAGACATCTTTTTGAGTTATCATTAAACCACAGAATAGCCCCGGCAGGATTCGAACCTGCGTCTGCGGGTATCTTCCCTCTGCCCAAAGCCCGACATGCTTGACCACTACACCACGGGGCTGTAACTGAAAAAACTAACGATTCTATTATTTAAGCGTTTGCTGGTATCTTTCTTTTAGATTTCATTTTTTCTTTTTTTTCTGTAACCATTCTTTCAAGTTCATCAATCACTTTTTCAACTATATCTATAATTTTCCATCCAGTTTCTTTAGTTCTAAAAAACCCACTAGTTGTTCTCAGAGTTCCAATAACCTCATAAAGATATTGCTCTCGTTTTTTTCTGATAGTATCCACAATTATCTTGAATTCTTTAACATGCTCTTCTCCAAACATCCGGTTGTATTTATCAAGCAATGGCTGTGTTATATCTCTTACTTTTGTTAGAACCGTTTTATCAAAACTTTCGAAATTCACTAACTCGATTTCTTTGATTAGAATCACCTACTTATTATATCTCACTTCACTAAATTTATAAAAGTTGAATTAAATAACAACTGTGGATATTAAATGAGAATTTTACAACTTCACTCCGACTTCATAGAATACAAACCAATCAAGAAAGAAATTAAGATGGCAGAAGAATCCAAAAAAGAAAAAAAAAGACTTGAAGATGTAGTTGTTTTATTCACTGCTATCGAAGATGGAGACAATGAAAGTGTTGCCAGAAAGGCAATAGATGAGATTAAATCAAGTCTTGAAGTGATAAAAGCTAAAAGGATTTTGATATATCCTTATGCTCACCTTAGCCAAAATCTCGCAAAACCTGCCAATGCTCTCAAAATAATCAAAGATATGGAATCTTATGCAAAAAAAACAGGGCTAGAGACTTATAGAACTCCTTTTGGGTGGTGTAAACAATTCCACATTCAAATAAAAGGTCATCCACTCGCCGAGCAATCTAAGGTCTTTTTACCTAGCAAGATTACTGAAAAAGAAAAAGTGTCTCAAGCGTTAAAAAGGGAAGAAAAGATCAAATCAAAATGGTTTATAATGAAAACGAATGGAGAAATGATCCCATTAAAAATTAATGGCAACAAATTGATTACTGATTTTAATTTCGAGAGACATGAAAACTTGAAAAAATTAACCATGTATGAAATGGCAAAGCGTCGAGCAGTTCATGAAACATCACCACATGTAAAACTCATGAGAGAATTGGAAATAGCAGATTTTGAACCTGGGAGCGATCCAGGCAATCTTAGGTATTATCCTAAAGGACGACTGATAAAATCTTTACTGGAGCAGTTTGTGACTCAAAAAGTCATCGATTATGGGGGATTAGAGGTAGAGACACCTGTAATGTACGATTTGGAACATCCAAGTTTACATGATTATCTAAACAGATTTCCTGCAAGGCAATACGTAATTAAATCCGATGATAAAGAGTTTTTCTTACGTTTCTCTGCATGTTTTGGTCAATTTCTAATGTTGAATAATGCTACGATCTCTTACAAACAACTACCGTTAAAAATTTATGAACTTACCAGATACAGCTTCAGAAGAGAGAAGAGTGGTGAATTAGTAGGTTTACGGAGACTAAGAGCATTCACAATGCCCGATGTTCATGCCATTTGCGAAAATTTGGATCAAGCAATGGAGGAATTTGGGGTTAGGTTCAATCTTAGTCGTGATACATTAAATGAAATAGGACTTAATGTTGATGACTATGAACTCGCTATAAGATTCACAAAAGATTTTTATGAAAAGAATAAGGAGTTCATTAAATCTTTATTAAAAATTCATGGTAAACCAGCATTAGTCGAGATGTGGGATGAAAGAATCTTCTATTTTATCTTAAAATATGAATTGAATTTTGTCGATGCGTTATCAAAGGGCTCAGCATTATCCACAGACCAGATAGATATTGAGAATTCGAAGAGATATGGCATAACTTTTGTTGATGAAAACAGTAAGAAACAGTACCCCATCATTTTACATTGTTCTCCTAGTGGAGCAATAGAGAGAGTTATGTATGCATTTTTAGAGAAGGCTTATATGAATGAGAAGAAAGGGGAAATTTCTAGTTTACCTACATGGCTTTCTCCAACACAAGTGAGAATAGTTCCTGTATCAGAAAGATATATCAAATTTGCAGAAAAAATCATAAAAGAAATTGAGAAAGAAAACGTGAGAGTTGACATAGATGACAGGAATTTGACAGTCGAGAAGAAAATAAGGTACAGCGAACTCGAGTGGGTTCCTTATACTATAGTAGTTGGAGAGAAAGAGATGAAGTCAAAAATATTTCCAATTCGGATAAGAGAATCTGGACAAGTAAAAAAAATGAAAATTAGCCGTTTCTTGAAAATTTTAAAGAAAGAAGTTGAAAATAAACCATTCATAAAATTATCTCTCTCAAAATTTTTGACAAAAAGACCAAAGTTCGTCGCTTGGACTTAACTTTACTTTCTACTTAAAGGCTTAGATTTATTCCAGACTAAGCTGAATAAGGGTTCAATCATGCCCTTTGTTACATGTTCTGACTTTGTCCAGAACATCATGTCTTGAGAAGAATGTACTATTTCTGGATCTGACAGCCCCATCATCATTTGCTGACCGTCAACGACGTAGAACCTTCCTGAGAGTGGCAATTCTTCTTCTGTTATGTTCCTAATCTCTGCGATGCCTGAAAACGCCTTTATCGCATCTGAAACACTCTTGTCAACTTTCGTTGCAATCCTTATCTTCACACCACTTTCGTTCAATTTTTTAAGTATACTTATATGGTTCTCAAACAAGTCATTCAATCCAGCAGGTGTGGTAACTATGTTTACTGAAGAAGAAGCATTCCTGAGCATCGAATCCATGTGTTGAAGAACTGAATATTTACCCTTTAACGCACCAGTTACATCTTCTGGAGAAATTAGTTTCAGACCTTGTTTATGTAAGACATTCAATTCACTGATTAAGCCAGAAGTCTTTAACCTCTCTATTTTTTTCTCCATTTGTCTGAATTTTTCCCTTAACCTCTGTTTGGCTTTTTCTAAGGATTCTGATGGTGTTATGGCAACATATCTCAAGGGCTTGGAAGTTTGGACAATAACAAATCCTCTATCAGCCAAAGTTTGAAGAACATCATAAGTTCTAGATCTTGGAACATTTGCAATCGCAGAAAGCTCACCGGCAGTGGCAGTCCCTTTGGCAAGAAGAGCAACCCACAGTCTTCTTTCATATAGGTTAAGTCCAATTCCCTTCAATGCATCCATAAGTTCTGATGATCCAATCATTCAATCATCTTGTATTACTTAATAGTGATTGAATATTTAAACATTAATAATTTTTGTTGGATTTTTGGTCTAAATTTTCTTTCTACTTTAGAGCAATTTTAGCCTCTTATGCCTTGTGTTTTAAAGAGGTTTGAAACCCTTTCGATAATGTCTACATCGTCAGGACCCTTATCCTCCCTTATTCTAATGAGACGAGGAAACCTCAACGCATATCCAGATTCATAATTTGGTGATTTTTGAATCTCCTGGTAGGCAACTTCCACTACCACCTCAGGCTTTAACATCACTGTCCTCCCCTTCTCCCCGATTATTAATTTCTTCAATCTATCAGTTATGGATTGAAATTGTTCTTCTGTCAAACCAGTACCCATCATTCCACAAGGCAAAAACTTTCCAGTATCAGGATCTCGACATGCTAGAACGTATGAACTGAGCCATCTTGCTCTTGATCCAACGCCCCATGTAGCACCAACTATAACCAAATCCAAGGTTTCCATTATTGGTTTTATTTTATACCATCCACCTACATGTCTCCCGAAAACATATTTTGAATCCAAAACTTTCAGGAATAATCCTTCTTGTTTTGCGTTCAAAGCCTCTTGATAGAATTTTTCAGCTTCTTTTACATCATCTGTTACTAGCTGCTTCGCCAATTCAAAATTTTTAGGAATTACGTTAACCACACCCTCTAAAATTTTTCTTCTTTCTTTGAATGATTTATTAAATAAAGTTCTTCCCGCAAGATAAACAATATCAAAAAGATAAACTTGAACAGGAATTTCTTTAACTATCTTTTCAATATCATATTTACGATGAATCCTTTGGGATAATACTTGGAATGGTAGAGGGGATTTTGTCTTTAGATCTATTCCTAAAGCTTCACCTTCAACTATACATTCCTTGGCTTTCAGTCCTTTTTTACAAAGTTTGACAATATCTGGAAATTGTTTTGTTACGTCTTCTAACCGTCTCGTGAATACCCAGATTTTATCACCTTTCTTACTAATCTGTACCCTCATACCGTCATACTTGTACTCTGCAGCAACTTTATCAAATCCCTTTATAACTTCTTCAATACTTTTCGCCTTCTCTCCTAACATTACTTGTATCGGTCGACCCAGACAAACCTTCACTTTCTTTAAACCGTTAATACCTTTCTCTTTGGTGATTTTTGCTACTTCTCCAAAATCAGATAGAATATCCCAAGCATACTCTACTGCTTCAACCATTTTATTTTTTTCTTCTTTACTCATTCCTTCTTTTATGAGGAATGCTTTCACGATAGCATCTCTTATAATACCTTCAGCAACCCCTATTCTCAATTCTTGAAGAATCGTTCTCACAATGTACCTTGATTCTTTTGGTTGTGCTGAGGTGAGTAACTCCGCAATCAAATTCAGTTTTCTTTCCTGTGAACCGCCCCCAGTCACAAAGGCCAATTTCTGCAAATTATCAAAAACATTATCAACAGTCAATTTTCTTTTTAACAATACAATCTGTTTTCTTAATTTTATACAATTCTCTGCAGCCAAACCGAGATCACCAGTTTTCTTAAACTTCATTTCCACATCTTTTGAGGAGAAACCAGTAGCTTTAGAGATAGCCTTTATCATCATCTGTGTCGCAATACCCAACTCAGATTCTGAATATGCTGGGAAGACTCTACCTGCTGCCAACAATACTGTTCTTGGTAATTTTGCTGAAGGAGTTTTTAAAAATAATTCGGAGAGTACTCGAGTCTTTTCAAGCTTAGAAGAAGTTTTTTCCAATTCTTCGTAAGTATCAGCCAGTATTGAATATTCCATTCAAATCACTCTAAAATTCCTTTACAGATACCCATCTGCATAGATTTATAATTTTTATAATTAAAATTTCGTCTAGGTGACTAAATGGAAGTTTTTGAATGTATCAAAACAAGACGGTCTGTACGAAGTTATGAAAAAAAAGATGTACCAAATGAATTGATAGGTCAGATAATTTTCGCCGGTATACAGGCTCCATCTGCAGGAAATATGCAGCCTTGGGAGTTTATAGTTGTAAAAGACGAAAAAACTAAGAAGGAACTTTCATTCGCAGCATTAAGGCAGAATCATGTTGAGGAAGCACCTGTCGTCATCGTTGTGTGTGCCAATCCTGAAAAGAGTGGAGATAGGTATGGAGATAGAGGAAGGAACTTATATTGTATTCAAGATACTGCCGCAGCAATCGAGAACATGCTCTTAACTGCTAATAGTTTAGGCCTTGGAACATGTTGGATCGGTGCGTTTGATGAAGGGAAAATTAAGACTATCTTGAACATTCCAGAAAGGATAAAAGCTGTAGCTATCATAACATTAGGATTTCCAGTTCCGTATAAAAAACCAGGAAAGAAATCTAGAATACCATTTGAAAACATAACGTGGATAGGTCAATACGGTGAAGATTTTTCATGGATAGAAAAATATGGAGAGGAATGGAAGTACAAGATAAGACCTCTTGAGGAACATGCAGAAAAATTGAAAGAAAAGTTGGCTCTAAGAAAAAAGTAAATTGAAAATCCATCAAAGCAAATTTAAATTTATAAAGAGGATTATTATTAGGTGTAATGATGAAAGAGAAACTCCCGTTTTTTATTTCAATTATACTCATCATGTTTTTTTTTCTTAATTCGGTTTATGCTGAAGATATAGAGATAATTGTTCCAGAAAAGACCATTACTACTTACGCAGGCCGAACGAATAGATTGGAGGTATTAGTGAAGAACAATAGAGATGTGAGAGATACATTCTACTTTTCGATTTGGCCTACATATTGGATTAGTTTGGGAAAATACTTTACTAGTTTGAATGCGGGTGAGATCACAAATCTTTCACTATCTATTGAGCCTCCCAGAGATGTGCAACTAGGTACAATCATTTTTACTCTTATCGTTAGGTCCGTTGACTACAATGTTTCAGCATCAGAAGAAATATACTTTGATATAGTCAGAACATCAAATGTCTTCCTTACAGATTTAAAAATCAATAAACAATCTTTCAAACCAGGAGAAACAGTAAACATACAACCGACAATTACAAACATCGACAAGAAGGAAACGACGGATGTGTTCTTGACTATGAAGATTTTAAAGGATAACAAGATTGTTCAAACATTTGAGGATACATTATCTGTTGTACCACAAACTACTGAAACACTCTCACATAATTACAACTTGAAAATAACTAATCCACCAGGAGGGTATGAGGTCGAAGCCGTTCTTAAGAATAAGCTGAACAAAATTCTGGATAAGGACTCTATAACTTTCAACATAGAAACTCTTCACAAGATAGATGAAGAGAAAAAAACTGAAAACAGTATTTTGTTCAGTACTGTAACTATAAAAATCTTAAATAATGGCAATGTGGTAGAATCTAATTTGGAGGTTACTGAATCATTACCTCTCATATCTAAGTATTTCTTCTATCCTGAAATAGAACCGGTTTCTGAAGAAGAAAAAGAGAATAGGATTGTTTATAAATGGTTGATACATGATCTAAAACCCGATGAAATTAAGGCAATAACTTACCAACTCCGTTTCACTAACGTTGTATTGATTTCCTGCCTTTTAATTATAGTGGTGGTTTGGGTAGTTTGGTTATTCTTCAGACCAACAATAAGGAAGACTTACATGGGTTTACTTGCAAGAGAAAATCAAATATCGATTTCATTACATCTAAAAAATAAGAGTAGAAAATTATTGAAAAACGTGCAAATAGTAGATTTCGTTCCACCTTTAGCTGCAGTAGTCAAGAAGTTTGACACACTCGAACCGAATATAAAGACAAAAACAACTGGAACAGAATTGACATGGAAAATAAAAGAATTGAAACCAAAAGAAGAAAGAGTTTTAACTTATAAGATAAAACCCGTAATTGATATTATAGGTAAATTGAGACTGCCAAAAGCACATTTGATTTACAAGACAAAGAAAGGAAAGAGAAGAAGAGTTTTATCAAAAACAATGACAATGATGGGAAAAGTTAAATAATCTTCATACCATTTCTATAAAGTACCCCGGATAGCTCAATGGTAGAGCGATCGGCTGTAGTCGAGTACTTTTTGTGCTTGCACGTTAGCAATCGCTCGATGGATACCGATAGGTTGCTGGTTCAAATCCGGCTCCGGGGACTAACAACGAAAACTATTTAAGCGTTTGGGAATAAACATTCTGAATATATCGACAAGTTTAAATAAAGTCGAAGATAATAATTTATGGGTTGACGACCAAAACGGAGGGGAAACACCCGTTCCCATCCGAACACGGAACAGTCATGAAAGACTGCGTGAAAGTTAAGCTCTCCAGTGATCTGGATTGTACTATCTTAGGATGGGAAGTCCAGGACGTTGTCAACCTTTTTGATGGTGACCCATTATTGATCGATAAGTCAGCCCCTCTAATTCCCGTCCAAAGCAATTCTTTATTGAATATTTTTTTGATGAGCCCTGATAGTGTAGTTCGGTCTATCAAAACATTTGTTGTAGAGTACGGGACTGTCACTCCCGTGACAGGGGTTCAAATCCCCTTCAGGGCGTAGGTGATAATTTGAAGGCGAAGATAAATTTATTTGACCATGAATTGGTTCCAAAGCACATAGTTCTTTCAGAAGATGAAAAACGAAAAGTCATGAAGATGTATGGAATAAAAAAATTAAGTCAATTCCCAAAGATATGGAAATCCGATCCAATAGTTAGTATGATAAAAGCCAAACCTGGTGACCTCATAAAAATAATCAGAAAAAACAAAACAACAAAGGAATCTGTTTATTACAGAGTAGTTATAGAGGTTTAAGAATGGATGGTTTTAATATACTTTTAAATTCGTTCGCTGAAGAACAGGGGTTTGTTAAGTTTCAAATAGATTCTTTTAACGATTTCATAGACAGGAGAATACCGAACATAATAAAACAAATCAAAGAAATTAAACCTGAGGTACCCGACCTTGGTGAATTTAAGATCAAATTGGGAAGGTTCAAATTAGGTTCACCATCTGTAAAGGAAGCTGATGGTTCTGTTAGAAACATTCTACCTTTAGAAGCAAGGATGAGAAACTTAACTTACGCTTCGCCGATGTACATTGAGATGACACCAATTTTGAACGGAATAGAAAGCGAAACAATCTGGGTTAACTTTGGAGATTTACCTATAATGTTAAAGTCGAAAATCTGCCCTTTATCAAAATTGACAAAGAAAGAGTTGATAGAAGCTGGAGAAAGTCCTGATGATCCAGGTGGTTATTTTATAATAAATGGAACCGAAAGAGTTTTAGTTTTAATAGAAGAAATAGCTCCTAACAGAGTAATAGTTGAAAAATCTAGTATATCCAATGTCGCCGAAACAGCACGTGTACATTCAGAAAAAGACGGATACATACAAAGACATATTATCGAAAGAAGAACAGATGGCATAATAAGAATAAACTTTGCAAACATAAACAAGTTACCTATTATCATTTTATTGAGAGCTTTGGGTTTAGAATCGGATAAAGATATAATAAATACGATAACATTAGATCCAGAAATACAGGAAGAATTCTATCCAAATCTATTTGAGAGCGAATCAACAACATCTAAGGACGGCGTAGATGAAATAGGTAGACGAATTAAAATCCCACAGAAAGAGTATAGAAGAGAAAGAGTTGCAAGGCTCATAGACAGATATCTACTTCCACACTTGGGCCAAGATAAAAATAACAGGTTAGATAAAGCTATTTTTCTTGCCAAAGCTGTAAGCAAGATCTTACGTTTTCATTTAAATAAGATACCTGAAGATGATTTGGATCATTATGCTAACAAACGCTTGCGTTTATCAGGAGATTTACTTGAAATACTTTTCAGGTCTATATTGTTGGGTAAGTGGGGGTTAATAACTAGGATTACTTACAACTATCAAAAACTGACAAAGAGAGGAAGATTCCCTCCTTTGCCTGCCATCGTTGAAGCAAATGTCTTGACAAATCAAATAGTATCTGCTTTAGCGATTGGTGCTTGGGTTGGAGGAAGGACAGGTGTTTCTCAAAGGTTGGAAAGGAGTAGTTACATTAAAACACTATCTCATATGAGGAACATTCTATCGCCATTGACATCCACACAAGAACATTTTGAAGCGAGAGAATTACATCCAACACACTGGGGAAGAATAGACCCATCTCAAACACCAGAAGGAGCTACAATTGGTTTGAGAAAATACCTTGCCGTCATGGCAGAGATAACTAAAGGCGTATCAGAAAAAGAATTGAAATCGTTATTTGGTATCGTCAAAAAATCTATGGAGAGTTAATTATGGTTGATATATTTATAGACGGAAGATTTATTGGCTCAACTGAAAATCCAGAAAATGTTGTGAAGACTATAAGGAAAAGAAGAAGAAAGGAACTGATTTCTAATCAAGTCAACTTAGCTTACTTAGAACATCTAAACATGATAAGAATTCTAACTGATTCTGGGAGGACAAGGAGACCTGTAATTGTGGTTGAGAAGGGTAAACCAAAACTAACGAAAGAACATCTTGATAAGATAAAGGAGAATAAAATTGGTTGGCATGATTTGATAAATGAAGGTGTCATAGAATACTTGGATGCAGAAGAAGAAGAAAATACATACATTGCCCTAAAACCGGAAAACCTGACTGAAGAACATACACATTTGGAATTAGATCCTGTCATTACACTTGGTTTATCTACTTCTTTAGTTCCCTTTCCTGAGTTTAATCGTGGGGATAGAGTTAATTTCGGAGCAAAGATGGTAGGTCAGGCAATAGGTATGTATTCACTAAACTTTCCTTTGAGGAGTGATACAAAATCTAATATTCTGATACACCCACAAGTACCATTAGTAAAAACACATATTAATGACGTATTAAAAGATGAGGATCATTCTGGTGGTCAAAACATCGTTATTGCTATAATGTCTTTTGAAGGATACAACATGGACGATGCTATAATCATGAATAAATCATCCATAGAAAGAGGTTTATTCTGGTCTTACTTGTTCAGGTCTTACGAAACAGAGAAGAAGAGATATATGGGTGGACAAGAAGATGTAATCGGCATCCCAGAACCTGGTATAAGAGGATATCCTGGAGAGGAGGCATATAAACATTTACCCGAAGATGGCATAGTGAACCCAGAAACAGAAATAAAATCTGATGAAGTTCTAATCGGAAAGGTATCACCTTTGAGATTCCTTGGAAGTTTGGATCAATTCATAACAGGTTTGGAGAATATCAGAGAAACCTCTGTCAAGCTCAGACATGGGGAAGAAGGGACAGTTGACAGAGTTTTTTTGACAGAGAGCTCTAACGGCAACAAATTAGTTAAAGTGGTAGTCAGGGACCTAAAAAAACCAGAAATAGGTGATAAGTTTGCCAGTAGACACGGACAAAAAGGTGTGATAGGTCTGATCGTCCCCCAAGAAGATATGCCTTTCACTGAAGATGGTATAGTTCCTGATATTATTTTCAACCCCCACGGTATTCCGTCCAGGATGACTATAGGTCAGTTATTGGAGATATTGACCGGAAAGGCCTCTGCCTTAAAAGGCGAAGCCATGAGTAGCCCAGGGTTCCATCCTCTCTCTGAGACGGAACTCAGAAAAACGCTTGAAGATTGTGAGTTCAGGAATGATGGTAAGGAAACGTTTTATGACGGTCAAACTGGAAAAAAACTAGTTGGACAAATATTTGTGGGAAACGTATTTTATCAAAAATTGGACCATCTTGTATCGAATAAGATACATGCCAGATCAAAAGGCCCTGTCACTCTTTTAACAAAACAACCAACTGAGGGCAAGTCTAAAAAAGGTGGGTTGAGGCTGGGAGAAATGGAAAAAGATTGTTTAATTGCTCAAGGCACATCTTTAGTATTAAAAGAAAGGTTCGATTCAGATAAAACAAAGGTACCTGTCTGTAAGGACTGTGGTTTAGTTGCTATAAATGATAGGATAAAAAACAAAAAATACTGTCCTGTTTGTGGAGGTTCTAAAATCGTTAATGTCGAGATGTCCTATGCATTTAAACTTTTGTTGGATGAACTGAAAAGTATGTTGATATATCCAAAAATAGTTGTCAAAGAGGAGTAATATGTTAGACAAAATAGTGTTTGGGGTTTTGAATTCCGAGTTGATTAGGAAAATGTCGGCTGCTAAAATCAACAAGACAGAACTCTACGATCAAGAGGGTTACCCAATAGAAGGAGGATTAATGGACCCCAGATTAGGTGTTATAGATCCTGGTTTGAGATGCAGAACTTGTGGAGGATCTGTTGGGGAATGCCAAGGACATTTTGGCCATCTAGAGCTTACAAGACCTATCATACATGTCCATTATGCAAAGCTTATTTATAACATGTTGAAAACAACATGTAGAAAATGTGGAAGGATTCTGTTAGATCAGAATACTATGGAAAAATTTCTTAAAGGCAAAAAATCGTTCAAGAGACTTAAGTCTCTTGCCAAGAGCAAATGTCCTCACTGTAATGAATCTCAAAAAAAGATAAAATTCCTTAAACCAACGACATTTATTGAAGATAGCAATATTTTGGATTCAACTCAGGTTAGAGAGAAATTAGAAAGAATATCGGATTCAGATTTGATTTATTTGGGTTTAAGAGGTGTTAGGCCAGAGGTTTTTGTTATAACTCTATTACCGATACCACCCGTAACAGTGAGACCCTCGATTACTCTTGAAACAGGTGAAAGATCTGAAGACGATTTAACACATAAACTAGTCGATATAGTAAGGATAAACAAAAGATTACTCGAGAATATTGACTTGGGTGCACCAGAATTTATTATTCTGGACCTTTGGGAATTACTCCAATATCATGTTGCTACTTATATGAGTAATGAACTCTCTGGTGTCCCACCAGCTAGGCACAGATCTGGAAGAGTTTTGAAAACCCTAACACAAAGGCTAAAGACGAAAGAAGGGAGATTTAGACACAACCTAATAGGTAAGAGAGTTAATTATTCTGCAAGGACAGTTATTAGTCCAGACTCTATGATAGATGTGAATGAAGTAGGAGTCCCTCTATTCATTGCGAAAGAACTGACGACTCCTATAGTCGTCAATGAAAAAAACATGGAATACGTGAAGAGTCTGATCGAAAGACACCCTAATTGGCCAACCATAAACTATGTGATAAGATCAGATGGTAGAAAAAAAAGAGTCGATGAAGCAAACAAAGAAGAAATTTTGAAAGAAATAGAAACAGGTTTCATCGTGGAAAAACAATTGGAAGATGGTGATTGGGTAATCTTCAATAGACAACCATCCCTACATAGAATGAGTATGATGGGGCATAAAGTAAGGGTAATGCCTCATAAAACATTTAGACTTAACTCGGTCGTTTGTCCACCCTACAATGCAGACTTTGATGGTGATGAGATGAATCTTCATGTTCCTCAAACAGAAGAAGCGCAGACCGAAACTAAGTTATTAATGGATGTTCCCAATCACATTAGAAGTCCTAGATTCAGTGGACCAATAATTGGGTGTAGTAAAGACCATATAACATCTCTTTTCATTCTGACTCGTGGAAACCGAGAATTAATAAAGAAGGAAGTCGTGGAATTAGTTAAATCATGCAATACAGACATAGAAATTCCAAATAAAAATGTTTTTACCGGTAAAGAGGTTTTTAGTTTATTCTTACCAAAAGATTTCAACATAGAATACAAAGCCGAATATTGTTTGGGTTGTCGAAAATGTTTGAAAAACAAATGTCCTCAAGATGCTTATGTCATCATAAAAAACGGAGAACTCATTTCGGGTGCGATAGACAAGAAAGCTATATCAGCATTCAGTGGCAAAATTCTAGATGAAATAGATAAAATATACGGTCATGAATTCATGAAGAAGTTTCTATTCAACATAACTAGGCTAGCTCTAAAATTCTTAACACTTCAAGGATTTTCTATCTCACTCTCTGATCAGGATCTAGATGATAAGACGAATAAAATGATAAATAAAATAATAGAAGATGCAAGAAAGGAAGTGGATCAAACAATTAAGGATTTTGAGAGAGGAAAAATAAAAGTTTTGATTGGCAGAACTCCAGTAGAAAGTTTGGAGACTATAATTCAGAGAAAACTCGCTAACTCTCTGAATAAAATCGCTAATGTAATCGAAAAAAATATACCAGAAAATAACACATTAATAATGGCTAAGAGCGGTGCAAGGGGAAGTATAATCAATCTGGTTCAATGTGCGGCTTGTATAGGCCAAGAGACGATTAAGGGAAGGAGAATAAGGATAGGTTATCATAGAAGGACTTTTCCGCATTTCAAACCGGGAGATATAAGTCTAGAATCTAAAGGGTTTGTGAAACATGGCTATAAACAAGGTTTAACTCCATTCGAATTCTTTTTCGATTCGATGAACAGTAGAGAAGGATTGATGGATAAATCTCTAAAAACAAGACACAGTGGTTATCTAGAGAGGAGGTTGATAGGAGCATTACAGGATTTGAAAATTGAATATGATGGCACAGTGAGAGATAGTGGAAAGAAGGTAATTGAATTTGTTCCTGGAGAGGATGGTTTAGATCCTTCAAAAATACAAAGAGGTGGAATAAATGTCGAAAAAATCGCAAGTAACTTATTCAGATGATGCTCTCCCAAAGAATGTATTAGAAGACATCGAAGATGTTTGTAAAAAGATGAAGTTAACTCGAGCTCAAAAACAAAAACTCATCGATGCTGTTAATAGAGAGTACATTAACAGTTCTTTCGAACCGGGAGAGGCTGTTGGTATAATCTCTGCTCAATCAATATCCGAACCAGCAACACAGATGACAATGCGTACTTTCCACTTTGCTGGGTCTGTCGGTGTTAGGGTCACTCTGGGATTACCTAGGTTGATTGAAATATTTGAAAAAGAACC
>Ga0209635_10000522_pt1 | contig 26450 bp, 27 predicted proteins | sample DeeMarSWOR230_32_FD_187463 | JGI IMG/M metagenome (GOLD analysis project Ga0209635, IMG submission 187463) | Marine sediment microbial communities from White Oak River estuary, North Carolina - WOR-2-30_32 (SPAdes) (version 2) | ecosystem: Environmental > Aquatic > Marine > Intertidal zone >...
TTCATACTTCTTTCTCTTCTTAAAGATATTTGATGAATCATTATTATGGAATCTAACATATAAAAGGCTATGAAAATTTGTTCTATTTGAAAATGCATGGGACCTGCAAACATAATTCAGACTAGTTTCATTAAACAACAATCTTTATGGACATAACCACAGAATAAGCTTTCTGACTATAAAAATGCCAAGCCAATGGAGCCAAAAGCGAAAAACAATAAAACATTACGACCAAATAGCCAACGGCTACGACGGGCAATACCACTTGGAACAAGACGCCAAAATAACCGTAGCACTCAAAAATCTCAGCACAGTAAACAACGCCATAATATTAGACGCGGGATGCGGAACAGGACTACTCTTTCCTCACATAGCTAAAAAAGCCAAACTAGTTTTGGGCATCGATACCTCACCAAAGCTTCTAAAACAAGCAAAAACCAAAACAAAAGCTCATAACAATATAGCAGTCATCCGAGCAGACGCAGACCACTCGCCATTCGCAGCCGATACCTTCATTCATGTCTTCGCTGTCACATTACTCCAAAATCTGCTTAACCCCACAAAGACACTGGAAGAAATAAAAAGAGTAACAAAACCAAATGCCACAATAGTCATCACTGCCCTCAAAAAACACTGGACACTAGAAGCCTTAAACAAACTACTAGAAAAAGCAGAATTCGAAATTCTCAAAATAAAAACAGACGAAAACCTAAAAGACTACGTTGCCATCTGTCGAAAACGCCTATGAGCCCTTCTCCTTCAACTTTTTCTTCAACAACTCGCTAACAACCTGCGCCTTCGCCTTGCCCCGTACCTTCCCCATCACAATACCCATCAGAGCACCAAAAGCACTCATGCCACGTTCCACAATGAGCTTCTCATTACCCCGAATAGCCTCATCAACAATCTTTTCCAACTCCTCCGTGTTAAGTGCCCCCAAACCAAGCTTCTCCACAGCCGCAGTCACAGACGCATCCTCATGCTTCGCAAGCCACCCTACCACATCTGCGAACGCCTCCTTCGCCAGATTGCCTGCACCAATCATTTTGAACAACTCCTTCAATTGTTCATCCGAAACGCTCTCTACTGCTGTGCCTTCCCGTCGAAGAGCCTTCAAAGTCTCAGTCAACGCTGCAGCCACTGTTGTTGGCGAAACCTTAGACTCTTGAACTATGACTTCGAATAGTTGACTATATTCCGAATCTAACACTTGTTTGGCTAACTTCTCATTCAAACCATAATCCTTCCTTAACCGCTTCATTTTTTGTTCAGGCAACTCTGGAAGCTGAGCACACAACTGAGCAATGTATTCAGTTTTAACCTGTATAGGTGGCACATCAGTCTCCGGATACATCCTCGCAGCACCTGGTCGTGGGCGCATATAACGAGTAGTGCCGTCAGGATTCGCTGCGCGAGTCTCGTCAGGGATTCCTATAAGCGCCTCCTTTGCTCTTTCCACGACTGCCCTTAAAGCGTCAATCGCATTCTCGTTTACATCCGCAACAAAAACAACCGCATCCTTCTCCATAACTTTCATTTTTTGTTTTAGTTTTTCAACTTCTTCTTTTGTAATGCCATACGCAGGCAACTCGTCAGTATGAAAAATGCCGCCAACTCTTCCCCAAAAACGTGCACGGTCAGCCATTTCGCTTCCAAGTCTAATGCCTGCTGTAAGCTCTTTTTTCAACAAATCAGCGAATCTTGGCAACTTTACAGCAAACACGCGTTTCCCTTTGCTTAAGGCTGTTTTAACGACTTTGCATTCAGTTTGTTTAAAAACAGAAGTCACATCCACAAATTCTTCTTCCAAATCCTCCGCCTTTACTCCACGTTTTTGTAGCTCATCCCTCACCGATAAAAGTCCAACTTGTCTCTCCACTTCCCGCTCCACTGCCACAGAGACCAGCTCAAGCTCCTGCACTCCCTTAATTTCTATAAGCGCACCATTAGGTATAGAAATGTTCAAGTCTTGGCGAATGGAACCTAAACCTCGTTTCACCTTACCCGTCGCGCGTAGTATCCGTCCAATCGCAAGCGCCACTTCCTCTGCTTCCTTTGGCGAATAAATCACAGGCGCAGTTGCCACTTCGATTAATGGAATGCCCAAACGATCAATCCTGTAACGAATAATGTTATCCTCTTCTCCGGTTTTTCTCGCCGCGTCCTCCTCAAGCCCGATGTGTTGTATTGGAATTTTTTTATCTTTAACCATAATTTCTCCATTTAAAGCGACAACGCAAGTGCGTTGGAAGCCCGTTGTGTTGGAACCATCAATTACGGTCTTTCGCATGACATAAACCTCTTCAACTGGTCTTGCGTTCATTAGAAGAGCAGCAGTTAATGCTATTTCGACAGCATCTCGATTGAGCTCGTGCGGGGGCTCCTCATCCATCTCGACTAAGCAAGAAGTCTCGTCGTTCGCTTCATAAAGAATTTTGACGCCCTTTTGAAATTCGAAAAATGCTGCAGGATCAACTTGTCCAAGTTCGCTTTGTGTCGGTCGTAGTCTCCGCAGGAAAGTGATGGTTGGTTCTTCTTTGAAAAGTTCTGGTTTGCAGTCACAGAAAAGTTTCGTTTCAGTGTCGAGTTGTTGATGTATTTCAAGTCCTGCTTTTAAGCCAATTTTCGCATAATCAATACCCATGTCACTGTGCCTCTTTGTATGTCGTTCGTGGCGAAAACTCGTGCGCAATGTTTGTTTTTAGCAGTTTTTTCGCTTCTTCTGTGTTTTTGGTTTGTCCGAAAATCCACATTAGCTTAACTAGGGCAGTTTCCGCGAGTACATCTTCAAGCGGTATAACTCCCATAGCGAGGAGGTCTCTTCCAGAATCATAAACAGTCATACCTAAACGTCCCCAAATACACTGCGAAGTCATAGCCACAATAACCTCATTTTCAATAGCTTTTTTGATGGCGGAAAATAGGTAACTTCCAACGTGACCGAGTCCGGTGCCTTCGAGAATTATGCCTTTAACTCCGTTGTTGATGTGCCATTCGATCAGTTTAGGGTCTATTGACGGGTGAAACTTTATAAGCGTTACTTTTTCGTCAAAATTTGGTTTTAACACAAGTTCATGGTTCGAATCACGCTTATCATAATCTTCCACAAGCATGGTGAATTTTCCATTTTCTAATCTAGCAACTGGCGTTGCGTTTACAGATTTGAACGTGTCTCTTCTGCTTGTGTGACATTTTCTGACTTTTGTTCCTCTGTGAAAAACTATTGATTTATCTGACACAGTTTCATGCATCGCCACAACAACTTCTGCAAACGGCGCTGTTGCGGCTGCATTTACGGCGGCTAGAAGGTTTGTTGCTGCGTCTGAGCTCGGGCGGTCTGCTGAGCGTTGTGAGCCAACCAAAACCACTGGAACTGGTAGGTCCTGTAATGCGAAACTTAGGGCCGCAGCTGTGTAGCCTAAGGTGTCAGTGCCATGTGCAACGACTACGCCTGATTTGCTGTCTTCAATGTGTTTCGCGACGTGTTTGGCAATTTCTGTCCAATGTTTTGGAGTTATGTTTTCGCTAAATAGGCTAAACAGGATTTCTGTGTCTATGATGGCTGTTTCTGCGAGTTCCGGAACAACACTGTAAAGGTCGTTCGCGGTTAAGGCTGGTCTTACTCCGCCTGTTCTGTAGTCAACTCGGCTCGCGATTGTGCCACCCGTGCTTAAAATTGCGACTTTTGGTAGTTTTTCTTTCTGTTTCGGCAATGACAGTGGCTTGAAACTTGGTTTTGCGCCTACTCCGATTTTTTCGATTTTTGTGGTGGGAGTGATTTGGATGCCGATGTTGTACCCGCTTCGCATTTTAATAACTATATGTTTGTCATCGCTGTATTCGCTGCGTGGGATGAGTATTCCTTCATACGTTTGGTTGTCCTTAATTATTCGAACAATGTCGCCGATTTGTGCTCCAGCCTTTTTTAATGATTGAAGTGCTTCGCCTCTGTAACCAGAAAGTGCATTATTACTCAAATTTTATGTCTCCAAATCTTTTGACATGTACGGCCCATCATATTGGTAGCCAGTTCGCATGTAGTACTGTTTTGTTCCGAGGGCACTTATAACTACAACCTTTCGTCTGTAGTATTCCTCTTTCGTAATGCGTTCGGCTTCAGAGAGAAGTATGTTGCCGTATCCTTTGTGTTGCCAAGCCTTCGCTAAATGTTTTCCAACCGGAACCAACATTCCATAAACATGTAACTCTCTCACTATTGTGCACGGTTCACTGTTTATTTCTGGTCTGTGCGCTTTTTCAGATGGGATTCTTAATCGTAAATAACCGAGCAGCACATCGTTTTCTGTGTCCTCTGCGGAGATGAATATGTCTTCACCTTCGTTTGCTGCTTGTTTTGTTGTTAGAATTTCTATTTTTTCTGGGTCTGGCTTAACGCGGTCTTTAAGCATTCTGTGTCCTGCTTCTCTGCACCGTATGCAGTGGCAACGTAGATTTTGTGCTTTCAGTTTTTCTTGAACAAGTTGGCGCAGGTTGCTTTTGTTTACGCCTGCGACTATGAGGTTTGCAGGTATGTCTCTCTGCACACGCATTATTCTAATCCATGGTGGTATGATTTTCTTGATTTCAACTATTAATTCTGCTGCTTTTTCCGTAGTGATAGGCTTATATTCGCCCTTTTTCCACCATTCATAAGCTTTGGTACCTTTAATCACAAGGCATGGGTAAATTTTTATCATGTCAGGCTTGAAACGCGAGTCGGTGAAGATTGTTTTGAAAGCCTCCAAATCCCGTTTGAAATTTGAGTCGGGCAGTCCAGGCATCATATGATAAACAATTTTTAAGCCAGCGTCTTTTAGTAGTCGAGTTGCGTTCACTACGTCTTCAACTGAATGTTTTCTGCCCACAAAACCATAAATCCTGTCATCTGGGTTTTGAACACCAAGCTCAACCCTTGTAACGCCCATGCTAAGCATGTGGTCAATATGTTCTTGTTGTGCCCAGTCAGGACGGGTTTCCACAGTAATTCCTACATTGCGGATTCTACTGGTTTCGGCTAGTTTTTTCGCTTCCTCCAGCGAATTTGTTTTCTTGCCAATTATTGCTTCCAAACTTTGTTTGACAAAATTTTCTTGATATTCAATTGGCGTCGCTGGGAAGGTGCCGCCCATGACTATGAGTTCTATCTTGTCAACTGTATGTCCGATGGCTTGGAGTTGCTGTATCCGGCTGCTGACCTGCAGGTGGGCGTCGTATTGATTTTGTATTCCCCGCATAGTAGCAGGCTCGAAGCCCGTATAGCTCTGCGGCACACCGAATGGCGGTCCGCCTGGGCAATATGCGCAAGGGTTAGGTTGAGGACATGGATATGGCTCAGTCATAACTGCAACCACAGTAACGCCAGATATTGTGCGGGTGACTTTCCTTCGCAAAAGTGGCAGAAGCTTGCGCTTTTCTATTGGTTCTAGAAAGGTTATGAGTTGTGAGTTTGATGGAATTTTTGTGAGGTTATGCTCGCCTGCGACGCGGATTTTGTGCAGAGTTACATCTCGTTTGGTCGGTTTGGAGATTTTCATTAGGTTTTTGATGATTTCGCGGCAAGCAACTTCTTCGCTCACAGTGGCTCGCTTCCACAAGTAGCATTTACAAACTAAAAAATAAAGCTACAGCAAAATCCTGTTAAGTTTTTTACCAAAAGAACGAGATACAATTGCTTACACTGTCTTACGCGAAAAAGGGAAAGTGGAAAGTTGGCTTGTCCTATTCACTTCACCTCTTCCACAATCAAAATAAAGTCTACATAGGTAGCAGGGATGGGAGTTACGTTTGGGATGATTGCCGCAACTTCACCTTCTAAACTGTTCAAGAACTGCTCTAACTTACTCTGATCTTTTGTCATGCTGATGTCGAATCTATGAACTCTATATTTTGCTTTCATTCTTTCACCTTCTGTAGCACTTAAAGCGCCATTCCAAAAAAACTTAACGATAGTCTTCACCAAGCGATAACCTTATCAAAATCTGGGTTTAGAGTTCTGTTGACTCTTAGGGGCTTGGTAGAAAAAATTGAGTGATTGGTGAGGATTCATGCTTGGCTTACATGACAGGTTCCCAAACGTTCATGGAGTAAGCGGCGGGGACTAGAAGCAGCAGAGCCTCTTGATAGAGTTTCATGAAGCCCTCATCTTCTGATTCTCTCGCGAGATATTTTTCAGCATCTGCCATGTTATCAAATTCTATCATTTCGATATATCCGCCAGAGATGCCACCAAATAATTGAGAGAAGATTTTCTTTGATTTCATCTCTTTGAACTTTTCTGGATTTTCTTTTTTATATTCATTAATTCTTTTTAGCATGACACTAACTCTCGTTGTTTTCCTGTTTTGACTACATATGTTTCTACTACGAAAACAGTCATTTTACCACCTCGTTCCTTCTATTATATCATTTCAAGTTGTATTAATAATTTGATATACCCTCGTCTTTCGCGTCCAGAAGAGTTAACAGAACCACCTAAGAAATGTTTAAAAGAAGCATTTCGTCATTGATAGACTTGGAGTAGTAAAATATGCCGACTCACGGTTCGCTTTCAAAAGCAGGCAAAGTTCGAGGGCAAACACCAAAAATCGCCCCGAAAGAAAGAAAAAAGCCTAATCCGCGCATTCACAACAGGAGAACCTATGAAAAACGTATAATTCTGCAGCGCAAAAGCGGACAAAACTGGCGGCGTTAACAAAGCAGAACCTTCGTTTAGTATTGTTCTCATCAAGCAGATGTTATAAGCAAATATAATTCTAATTTACATTATTGGAGTATATATTCTAGATAATTTTGGGTGTTCGAGGGTGAAAAAATTTATTATCCTCGGTTCTCGTTGAAAATTATCGAGGGGAAAATTTGTGGAAAAGAAAACTATTGCATTGCTTCTGGTTATATTGGCGCTCGCTTTGACCACGAGTGTTTTAGCATACACCCTTCTCAATCAAAACCCAAAAGAATCCGAAGAAACACAAACTAGGGCCTTCATCTTCGAATTCCCCCCAAACACACAAAAAATCGTAGATTACACGTTGGTGGTTAACATAACCTTCACCATTGAGGAAGATAAGCTTAAAACAGTAGCATATGTAAACGACAATGTTTACAGTCAATTCAAGTTTCTTTGTTTAGGATTTGACTCGAATAACAATACAATACTGGACTTAGCTGACGCTGTCGATATAATGTATGCAGATAATCTTACTCGAAGCGGGGGATTGTTGCCTGGTGGTCCAATATTATTGCCCATGGTGCCAAAGTACCCAAGCGATTTCCATACATGTGTTTTCGATGGAGCCAGACACATTTATAATGCAACTTTCCCGCTTGCAAAGGTGAACCGTGACTTGATTCAAATGGTTTATCAAGAGGAGGATGGGGCTTATGCCTGCGTGATTTTTCACTTTGACTTGGAGTGGAAATAAATGAATATAATTCTAATAGAAAAAGCATGCCACTAACGGCTATTATAGAAAACGGAGGCTGCTCAAAATTCGCTCATCATGGGAAAAATACTACTCAACGCTGCCACGATTGCGGAAAAAATGGAAAAACCCTGTTCCTTTTTTGGTTAAAGAGTTGCCTACTTTTAAGCATCACAATGTTAAGAGCGTGCTTGATTTAGGTTGCGGAATAGGTAGACACTGCGTCTATCTGGCAAAGAAAGGCTTTGACATTGTCGGCATCGATGTCTCAAAGAGCGCTTTACGACTAGTAAATAAATGGGTTCGAAATGAAAAACTAAAAAATGTAGCATTAATACGCGGAACTATGACTAACCTTCCATTTAGCAACGGTCACTTTGACGCAGTCATTAGCATCAGCGTCATACACCACACCCTCAAGAAAGACATCACGAAAACTATAGCCGAAATTCACAGAACCCTCAAGAAAAAGGGCTTGCTCTTGACCAACCTCGTCTCAGTGAAAGACCCAAGATACGGCGCAGGCAAAGAAGTGGAAAACAACACCTTCAAAATTTTAGAAGCCTTTGAAGAAAAAAGGTTTGAAGAACTGCATCATTTCTTCACAAAAGAGGAAGCCTCCAATATTTTGACTTGTTTCGCCGAGGCAAAAGTAGAGCCTTTAAAGGAAAAACCTAACTATTGGAAAATAACAGCTATCAAATAATGCAAGTCTTTTTAGGATTCGCCATCCATTTTTATTAAAAAACTTTAAACAATCTCATGCTTTGTTTAGAAGCATGCTGCATGCTGACCTAATCCTATACAACGCCAACGTCTACACAATGAACCGTAAAAAACCAAAAACACAAGCAATAGCCATCAAAAACAATAAAATCGCTGCAGTAGGAAAAAATGCCCAAATTCTAAAATTGAAAGCCTCTAGAACAAGAATCATAGATTTAAATGGTAAAACAGTTTTGCCAGGCTTCGTTGACTGTCACATTCATTTTTCCTCATATGCCAAAACGCTTGAGCAAACCGATCTTCGCCATGTAACTTCAATAAAGCAACTGCAACAGAAACTCAAGCAAGCCGCAGCGAAAAAACCTCCAAACGCGTGGCTAATCGCCAGAGGATTTGATCAAGATAAATTCAAAGAAAAACGTGTTCCGACAAGAATCGACCTTGACAAGGCGGTTCCAGATAATCCAGTCTTGATAACAAGAGTTTGTGGGCATCTCAGTGTGGCTAACACTATGGCGCTTAAACTTGCAAACATAACCAAACACAAGAAACTATTAGAAGGCAGAAAAATCGGCAAAGACCCAAAAACAAACAAGCCAACGGGCATTCTTCTCGAAGATGCTCAAAGCCTAGTTACGGATATTGCACCACGCTCAGACGACGAGGAATTGCTCAGACTCTATGGTAAGGCATGTAAAAAAGCTACAGAAAAAGGGCTTACGGGCATTCACTGGATAACCGACAATCCAGACGACCTACGCGTAATAAAAAAACTCTGCAAGCAAAACAAACTCACAATCCGCGTTTACATAATTCTCTCAACAGAACACATGAACAAGTTCGCTAAACTAAGAAAAACCGGAGATTTTGAAAATAAAAAAATAAAGATTGGAGGCATCAAAATATTTGCCGACGGGTCACTTGGAGCACGTACCGCTGCGCTGCATGAGCCCTATATGGATGACAAAACAGCAAAAGGCATGCTCATTTACTCAGAAAAGCAATTAGAAAGAACATTCAGAAAAGCGCACGATAACGGCTTTCAACTGGCGATACATGCAATTGGCGACAAAGCGGTAGAAATAGTCTTGGGTGTGCTTGAAAAACTGTTGCAGAAAAAATCAAAGAGAGACCATCGTCACCGTGTGGAACATGCCTCTGTCTTGAATGGGAAATTAATTCAACGCATGCAAAAACTGGGAGTAATTGCTTCTGTACAGCCACATTTCGTCGTTTCGGACTTCTGGATTACTGACCGACTGGGCAAAGAGAGGGCAAAATGGACTTATCCATTTAAATCAATAATTAAAAGTGGAGTAATTGCTTGTGCTGGTTCAGACTGCCCCATAGAGCCAATAGACCCATTGCTTGGCATTTGGGCAGCAGTCGCACGAAAAACCTTTCCACAAGAAAAACTCTCAATCGACGAGGCAATACACATGTACACAATCAACGCAGCATTCGCATCCTTCGAAGAAACAACAAAAGGCTCGATTACACCGGGAAAACTTGCCGATTTGACGATTCTTTCGCAAAATCCTTACAAAATCTCGCCAGACAACATTCGAGACATAAGCATTGAAATGACAATTGTTGACGGAAAAATTGTTTACGCAAGAAAACACTAGATGCCCGTGGTAAATGCTTTAAGCAATTCCATAATATCTATAATATTCAGCGTATTGCTGAAGGGAGAATTGAAATGCCATTTTCGCTTCGTATCAGGTTCGGCGAATATGAAGTAGAACTCTGCGGAACTCGGAAAGAAGTTTTAGAAACCCTCAACGACTTGTCCGCCTTGGTTGCAAACGTGTCAAAAGCGTTTGAAGAAGCAAAACGTAAGACAGCACCTTCTAAACCATTAACTGTGCAGGTTACTACGCCTTCTTCAAGTAAACCTTCTCCTCAATCGGTTCCTATTCCGTCAATTCCACCAGCCAAAAAATGCAGCCGAGCGGTTCTTAATCTGCTAGAAACCGACTGGGGCCGTTGGCGACCAAGAACCTTGCCTGAGATTACCGAAGCACTCAAAGTGAATGCAGTGCATTATCCTTCTACGACATTGTCTGGAGTTTTAACATGGCTAGTAAAGAAGGGCAAAGTGCGACGTTGGAAAACAGATTCAGGCTACGTCTATATCCTAGCAGAAGCAGGAGCAAAGTGACATGGCCGGCAAAATGCAGTTACACGTGAAAACCTCGTTTGGTGAAGTTGTTGTTGAAGGCGAAAACGCCACAGAAATCATAAACTTGCTCAAGTCAACGCCGCCGGATTTCATTGCGAAAGTCACCGATTTGGTGTCTTCAAAACTATCTCCACCAATCAAAGCACAATTAGAAGGAATCGTGGAACTCACATCCGAAGGTCCAGTTCTTACTACGCAAAAATCGCTCACCCACTACGAAGCCATCGGATTAATTCTTTACACAGTCGAAAACAAAACAAGCACGGCTTCTCAGATTAGCAAACTCTTGCAGTCTAGCGGCATAAAATCTATGGTGCCAGCAAGATTAAACGAAATGACACGACGTGGACTAGTTTTTAAGCCGACACCTTCCCGCCCGGAATATAAATTGACGACACAAGGCGAAAGATGGATTGAAGATTCGATTTTGCCGAAACTTAGAGGAAACGAAAAATGAGCCGCGCTGATAAATCAGGAAAAGTTTCTGTTCATATAAAGTTTAAAGACGTTGAACACACTTTTGTAGGCAATGTCAATGACGTTTGGTATTCTGTCAATAAGTTCTTTAGTGAAATGATTCCAAGCTTTGAAGTTTTAAGCAAAGTGATGGTTACAGTGGATTTGCAACAGCTTCTTGAGAACTGCAAAGGCATCGTGGCGCTTACTCCTGAAGGCATAGCGGTTCTTGTTCCTAAAGAGTCGTTGACAGACAACGAGGCTTTACTGCTGCACCTTTTAGCAGGCTACGTTGGCTGCAAGTTAGGCGTTCTTGAAACAGCCTCTCTGACAAAAGAGGAATTACGGAACAGTTTGGGAAAAAGTTCAAAAATTATCAGTACTCGCTTAGGCGAGCTTTGCCGAAAAGGATACGTGGTTAAAATGGATGGCGACTATAAAATCTCGACGATGGGTATTAAAGTATTGCAAACTGAGTTATTACCCAAATTGAAATCAAAAGCCGAGAAGTAATTGCAGTTTAGTTTCAGTCATCTCTCTGAGTAAGTTTTATTTCCATTTCTTCGCCTAACTTAAATACTATCCCGCTCGTTAGTTTAGTCGCACTAATCGAGATGCATAGATTATGGCTGAAGAAGAAGTCAAACCAAAAAAGCAATGCGAAATCCTCGAAGACTTGCCGGGCATAGGTCCAGCGACCGCCCAGAGGCTCCGTGAACTAGGCTTCAATACCGTGGAGTCTCTTGCAACTGCGACTGCCAGAGAACTTGAAGCCGCAGGGATAGGAGAAAAGAAAGCATTAGACGTGGTCCGCGCAGCCCGAGGCGGTATGGAACTATCTTTCATTCGTGCAGATGAATTGTTAAAAATGCGGCAAAACATACTCCGTTTAACAATTGGCAGCAAAACCATTGACACTTTGTTGGAGGGCGGCTTAGAAACCCAAACAATAACTGAGTTTTACGGCGAGTTTGGAAGCGGAAAAAGTCAAATCTGCCATCAACTCTGCATTAACGTCCAACTACCTTCGGAAAGAGGCGGCTTGGCAGGTGGGGCGCTTTACATAGATACTGAGAACACTTTCCGTACAGAGCGTATAGTTAAAATGGCAGAACATTTAGGTTTAGACCCCGATGAAGCTGTTAGAAACATAATCTTTGCAGAAGCATACAACAGTGACCATCAAATCTTCCTTTTAAACAATGCTGACAAAGTTATAAAAGAAAACAACATCCGATTAATTGTCGTAGATTCTCTAACTGCGCATTTCCGCAGCGAATATTTGGGTAGAGAAATGCTCGCTGAGAGACAACAGAAACTAAACAAACATATGCATAAACTAATTCGCCTTGCGCAGGCTTTTAACGCTGTTGCCGTGGTGACGAATCAGGTTATGGCGAAGCCCGACGTTTTCTTTGGTGATGCTGTTCATCCAATCGGCGGGCACATAGTGGCGCACACCAGTCACACGCGCTTTTACTTACGGAAATCTTCGCGGGGACCAGTTCGCATAGCGAGGCTTGAAAGTAGCCCGCAACTTCCAGAGGGCGAAGCCGTGTTCAAAATAACAGCGAACGGCATTGAAGACCTTGAAGAAGGCGAGGAATTAGATAGGAGACGAAGACGCTAATGAGAGCACCAGTCAAGTCTGCTTACGTAATACGTTTTTTTCAACTTGTAACAGCAAAACAACTCGCAGAAGCGGAACGGGAACTGCAGAGGATAAAGGAGAAGATTGAGCGAACTGAATGGAACCGTGGCTATTTCAAGGCGTTACAAGGTATGTTGCTTTCAAGGCGTAGCAATAATGACCAAAACGCGTTTTTTGTTAACATGGATATAAATGATAAGCGGGCTCTTCTTGAATCTCGTCGGGAGTTTCAGGAGAAAGTGGAGAGTCGGCTTTATGCTGATTATGATAGGGGATTTTTTTCTGCGTGGACAGATTGTATGAGTGTGCTTAGGAGAATGGATACAAAAGAAGTCCCTTCTTCACAGCCTCAGCAACCGAACCCAACAGTGGATGTAAATCCGCAGACTCAGGCTTCCTTGGCGAGTTGGCAACAAACAAACAAGTAAATGACGCTGGCTCTTGGTTTACACGTATGCTTTGATTATTGAGTGAAATAAAACCCATACAACTATCCATAAGAGAAAGTAGATGCCAATTCCCGTCGTGATCAGTTTTGATTTTTTCTCGAATTGGGTGACGTAACGTAGTTTCAAAACGTAATAGGTTATGATGAAGAACAGTAAAGCGAAGGACAGTCCTCTTAAAAAGTCGTTTAGAGAGTATTCTGCAGAACTGAACACGCCCGCGAAATAATCATAAAGAGCGTTCAATGCTCCTATACCGATACCTAGGCTTGCTCTTATCCAGTAAAGCGATTCTGATGGCTTCATTTGGCTCGCACCTTTTGTTATTCTACATTAAAAGCCTTTACATTTAAGGATGACGCCAAATCCGTGTGCTGCATCGACATCTTCTAGGCTTAGCTCTAAATTCCCAGTAGCTCAACATTTTTTGACCTTTTTCAGAAACAAAAGAACATGTGATATGCTGTAAAGGTTTATGCGAAGTTAATACAATAGTTTATTATTCATTTGTAGCCAAACGAAAAAAGTGCCATCGATGCCCAGATTCAGACAAACAAACGAAATCCTCAAATTGATGAACAAAAAGCAAAATATTCGCAACATTGGGATAGTCGCCCACATAGACCACGGCAAAACGACTATGATCGATTCATTGCTCGCAGAAGCAGGATTAATTTCAAGAAGTCTGGCAGGCAAAGCGCGAGTGCTGGATTATCTCAAAGAAGAACAAGAAAGAGGCATTACAATCAAAACAGCCAACATAAGCCTATTGCACGAAGAAAAAGGTACACCTTACTTAATCAACTTAATCGATACGCCTGGACATGTTGACTTCACTGGCAAAGTTACACGCGCATTAAGGGCAATAGACGGCGCAGTGGTCGTCGTAGATGCGGTAGAAGAAGTTATGGTGCAAACCGAAACAGTCATACGCCAAGCCTTGGCTGAACGCGTCAAACCTGTACTATACATAAACAAAATTGACCGCCTAATCAAAGAACTCCAACTTACAGAAAAAGAAATCCAAAACAAACTAGAACACATAATCCGCGACTTCAACAACCTCATCGAAATCTATGGCGAAAAAGGATTCAAAAATGAATGGAAAATCAGCGAAACAGAAGATTCGGTAGCCTTCGGCTCAGCACTCCACAAATGGGGTTTCACGGTAAACATTGCAAAACAAAAGGGAATCAAATTCAGCGATGTAATCGACGCCTACAAAAACAAAAACATCCACCAACTAGCAAACACGATTCCTTTACACAACGCGATATTGAGAACAGTTATCACTCATCTGCCAAATCCGGTAGAAGCACAAAGCTATCGCGTGCCAAAAATCTGGAAAGGCGACATCGACTCTGAGATAGGTCAAGCAATGCTACAATGCGACCCAAAAGGACCAACAATCATGTGCATCACCCAAACGCAAATTGATCCAAACGCTGGACTTGTAACAACTGGACGACTTTTCTCTGGTTCCGTGCATGAAGGAAGCCAAGTTTACTTGGTTGATGCAAAGAAAAGTTACAGAGTTCCGCAGGTTTCCGTGTATATGGGCGCGTTTAGAGAAGTTGTTGACACTATTGATGCTGGCAATATCGCAGCTCTGCTAGGGTTAGACGCAGCACGGCAGGGTGAAACGCTAATAGACGAAGAACATAAAGACGGCATGGTACTTTTTGAGCGAATTAGGTATGTCTCTGAGCCGGTAATCACAATAGCCATAGAACCTAAGCATCCCAAAGACCTGCCGAAACTGATTGAGGTTATGCATCGTTTAGCTGTTGAAGACCCGAATCTTGTGGCGACAATCAATAAAGAAACTGGCGAATATCTTCTTAGCGGCATGGGCGAGTTGCATTTGGAAATTGCGGTCAAATTCCTTAAAGACTATGCAGGCGGCGACTTAGAGCTTGTTTCATCTAAGCCGCTTGTAGTTTACCGTGAAGGCATCCAAAGCGAAGGTGCAGTGGTTTTGGCGAAGAGCCCGAACAAGCATAACAAGTTCTGGATAAAAGTAGAACCACTTGAAGAGAAAGTTGTTCAAATGATTGACCAAGACAGCATTTTCGAGGAAATGAGCAATAAAGAAACAGGCGCAAAATTGCGTAAGGAAGCGAGTTGGCCGACTGAAGAAGCAAGGAATGTTTGGGCTTTGGAAGAGCATCGAAACATGCTAATTGACATGACTAGAGGAGTTCAATTTCTTCACGAAGCAAAGGATATGATTGTTTCTGGTTTTAGGTGGGCGTGCAGTGCTGGACCACTTTGCGAGGAGCCGCTGCGTGGTGTAAAAACAAAGTTAATTGATGTTTCTTTGCATGAAGATCCAGTACATCGTGGGCCGGCGCAGATTATGCCTACTGTTCGTCGCGGCATTTTGGGCTCTTTTCTTTCCGCAAGGCCTGTGCTTCTCGAGCCTGTTTTTAAGATTGGCGTTTCGGTTCCTATCCGTTGGGTTGGTGAAGCGTCGAGTGTTCTTACTCGTAGGCGTGGGCGAATCATTTCTTCAGAGCAGAAAGGCTTGCTAACCGTGATTACTGGGTATGTTCCCGTTTCTGAGACGTTTGGTTTGTCTGCAGAGATGCGGTCAGCGACTTCTGGACGTGCTTTTTGGCAGTCAACTTTCTCTCATTGGGAAAAACTGCCTGAAAATATTATGGCTGAGGTTATTACAGCTATTCGAAAAAGAAAGGGATTACAATTGGAAGTTCCGTCTGCGTCGACGTTTGTTAACGAACCATAGCAATAATTATTGTTTCAAGTATTTTGTTAGTATGTTTCTGCAGTAAGCTGTGCCGTCGCAGATGGTTGTGTTGTATTCTGGAAAGTCTTCTCGGCAGGTTGCAAATTCTAGGCCATATTTAAGTACTATGGGTCTAAGTTTGCTGATTATCGCTTTTCTTTTCTCTCTGGCGAGGTATTTGTAGCCCATTATCCATTCGCCGTCTTCATATGCTTTAGCGATTTTTTCGTGTTTTTCAGGAAAAACCTGCTTAATCTTTGTGAAGAATCCTCGTACTGGTTTCACTGTGGAGACGGTGACTTGTTTTATTCCTATAGCTTCAAGTGAGGAGATGAGTGTTTCAAATTCTTCTAGATTATCGTTTACATATGGTATTATGGGGTCGATTCTCGCTGTTACGGGTAATCCAGTAGCGGCAATTTTTTGTAGCGCCATGATTCGTTTTTCTGGAGCAGGTGCATTGGGTTCGATTCGTTTTGCAGTATCTTTGCTATAGGTGGTTATTGTGATGGATACGACGGTTTTGGTTTTTTGGAATAAGTCAATGTCGCGTGTCACAAGGTTGGATTTTGTGACTATTAAAAGCGGAAAACCGTGCTTGACAAGAGTTTGAATGCATTTCCGCGTAATTTGGTGTTTTGCTTCTAGGGGTTGGTAAGGATCTGTGCAGTCGCTTATCATTACGGGCAGTTTTGATTTTGTGTTTTTGGTCATGGCTTCTATTTGCTCAGTTAGTTTTGTGCGCGGTGTGGGTGGACCGTTGAAGTTGGGGAATTTTGTTGCGTAGCAGTAGATGCAGTTGTGTGCGCAACGTCCAAGGTAGGTGTTTAGGTTATATTTTGGTAAGCAAGTGCAGAATCCTTTTGTGGAAGTATTGAAGTGAGGCAGCTGCATTTCATGTATAGCCTCTGCAAGAGTAGCATATAATGTCTTCAGTGATGTGAATTTGAATAAGATTTTTAAACCTCTTTTTTGGGAGGAAAAAAATAGACAAATACGTTTTAGATACACGCTTAAGAAGGACGCAAAATGAAACGTCATCGTAATGAAAAGGCGAACAAACATCACTTTTGGAATAAAAGTGTAATCCTATTCAGTCTCGCAAGCCTTTTGTGGTTTATTTTCCGAACAGGCACAAAACCAACCAGAGTAGTATATCCATGCCAGCGAGTAGCCTTAGCCAACAGTTCAATGCTTCTGGGCCTTTCTATCCCGCTCTCCATGGGCATAGCTGTAGCAAAAACGAAAAGATTTCTTTCCACTAACGGAATGACCTTAGCTCTACTGCTGAGTCTTGTTGCAACTGTTGTAACAAGCGAACAGTTCTGGACAAATTCTCAACCAGTTGTAGCGGTCAACCCAAACCAAGAACTTCACCTGACACTCGAACCAAGAAACGCCACAGCCTTCCCAGCTTCTGACATTTTTACTCTGCACGGTCGTGCATATGCCCATATTAGTGAACTTGTAAATTTCATGGGTTTACATGGGTGGCTCTTTTATAAATCAGACACGACAGGCCCAAATCGAGGACCAGACGGTCTAATCGCATACGACGATGTAGTGTTAATAAAAATCAATGATCAATGGGGTTTTCGCGGACAAACGAATACGGATCTTCTGAAAGAACTTATACAAGCTATCGTCGATCATCCTGATGGTTTTGTCGGCGAAGTTGTGGTAGCAGATAATGGGCAAACTTCTGGAAACATGAACTGGGCGTTTAATAATGCTGAAGACGCATCCCAGTCAACTCAAGATGTTGTCAGTATGTTCAACGGTACTTTCAAAGTTTCAACCTTCCTTTGGAGATTTATTGGAAGGAACCCGATGAATCGTGTCTATGAGTATTCTACTGGCGACATGAACAACGGCTACGTATACAATTCCACAGTAGATGCGGAAACTGGCATACGGGTTTCTTATCCCAAATTCCAAACACAATATGGAACCTATATCAGCTTTAAGCATGGCATATGGAATGGAACCGAATATGAAGAACGATTGAAAGTGATTAACATGCCAGTTCTGAAGACCCATTCAAGTCAAGGAGTCACTGCATGCTATAAACATTACATGGGAGTGCTGTCTGAAGAAAGATCTGGAGGCTTCTCTAACGGCCATTATAGCATAGTAAATGGTGGCATGGGAACAATGTTGGTTGAAACTCGGTATCCAGCATTGAATATTATTGATGCAATTTGGGTGAATGCAAATCCACCTCCTTCCGGTATGTGTGGACCATACACGCCTTATAATTATGCTACACGGGTTAACGTACTTATGGCAGGCATTGATCCAATTGCCTTAGATTATTGGGCAGCAAAGCATGTACTCATACAAACCGCGAACCTAATAGGATATAACGACACCCAAATCTACGAAATAAATCCAGACGAACCCGCTAGCAATTTTGGGATTCGGTTAAATCGGACAAAAAATGAGATTCTGAGAAGTGGCTATAACGTCACTAGTGATGAAAATCACATGAACATATACGTTTACCCATTGCCAACTCATGATATTGCAATAACCCACATAGCAACATCAAAGACAATAATAGGTGAAGGATATCCCCTCAACATAAATGTGACTGTTGAAAACCAGGGTGACTATGGCGAAGACTTTGACCTTACAATTTATGCCAACACAACCGCTATCTACACAGAAAACATTACATTGCCAAGTGTATACATTCGCTTTACTACAACAACTTTCTCATGGAACACTGCAGGCTTTCTTAAAGGTAACTATAATTTAACCGCAGTTGCCACCGTAGTCCCAAACGAAACAGACTTTGACGACAACACCCTTACATGTGGCATAGTAAAAGTTACAATTCAGGGCGACGTCGATGGCAACTTCTATGTCGACATTTCAGACGCTACTCAGATAGGCTTGTATTGGCTGCAACTTTCGCCACCCGCCCCAGCAAACACGGACATAAACGGCGACGGCATAATCGACATCTCAGACGCCACACTAGTCGGTTTCAACTGGTTGAAAGACCCATAGACATCACAAAATCCCTCTTTTTTCTCATTCTCTTTAAGAGAACTCAGAATTCTCTTCGTATATTTAGATCATATCCCAAACCCAAACAGACAAATATTCTGCTTTAGCAATTGCACGCGCGAAGATATTGGGAAAAGGGAAAGAGAATGAGTTGGGTCATTTCTTCAACTTTATTATGGAAGTGATTTCGTCTTCTTCAATATGTGATGTATCCATTGTCATATCAAACCCGAACTCTTTCATCATCTCTTTGCCTGCCTCGGGGAAGAGTTCAAAATATTCCTTCAAATCGAGCCTAACATCTGTTTTTTTTATTATGTCTCTATACTTTTTTAGCATTATAGAGTTCTTTGTTCTAATTACTGCCTCTCTGTCAGAAAGACTTACGAGTTCTGTGTTGGACAATGGTTCCGTAGCTTGACCATCTTTTAAGATGCCTTCGACAAACATTTTGAAGGCTCTTCCTGGTGATAGCTTTTTAATGAACTTGAAGGCATAACCCATGATTGATGGCATCATCTTTTTATAAACCTTCATCGTGTAGTCCAAATACTCATCTGTGAGTCCATTCTCCTTAATGAAAGCCATCGCTATGACATCTGTAAGGATATATTGATCGTAGAGCTTGTCATACTTCTCTTCGAGAGACATCTCTTTAATTTCCAAATCTCTCACCTCCATCCAAATGCCATGCATATATGTACGTTGCAACTTCTATTTAAAATCGAAAGCCACCCAAATTGAATTACTATATAGTAGAAAGTTTGGGTTTGGGATTTGGTTTATATAGTAGATCCTCTAGAGGGGGGCGTGCACTCCACGGAACAGAAGAAGTATTGAAATACCCATGTGGATAACTTAAGAATAAAGCAAAACTTTACAAAAAAAGTCTTGGTGCACATCGTGAGTTTTAAACAATTCATACCGCTTAAACAGTTACACAGATCACCTTACGCAGAGATTCTTTGTTATCCCAAATTTGATAGAAAAGAGTTGCAGATACGACTTGAAGAACTTGGGCAACTCGACGTCACCGTAATCGCGTTCACTGGCAAAAAATCAGTGCTTAACATGCCAATTTTAGGTAAAGGATGTGTTGGTATAGTTGTTAAGGCTTTCATCGATGCTGAAGTTGTAGCCTTAAAGATTCGCCGAACTGATGCAAACCGTACGGAAATGAAACATGAAGCAGAAATGCTGAAAATCGCAAATTCCCTTAACATAGGTCCTAAACTCATAAACATGAGCAAAAATTTCCTTCTTATGGAATTTGTTGAAGGACAACTTTTCCCCGGGTGGCTTGAGGTTGTCAAAAGCAAACAAAGAATCCGCAATGTCTTGCGTTTCACGTTAGAGCAATGTTGGCAATTGGACAAGGCAGGTTTAGATCACGGCGAATTAAGTCGTGCTCCAAAGCATATTATTGTAAAAAATAATGATGTGCCCTGCATTGTAGATTTTGAGACAGCCAGTGTTACAAGAAGAGTTTCGAATTTGACTTCAATCTGTCAATACTTTTTCATTGCGAATCAAACTGCAAAGCTGATGGCTGAAAAGCTGGGTGTGTTTGAGGGGGAAGTGTTGAAACAAGTTTTGAGAAAATATAAAGAAAAAATGACAAGCGAAAACTTTGAGGATGTTCTGAAAACGGTTAATTTGACGGAAAATCACTAAAATTTACACAAAACATATGTTGGTAGCGGGGGGTAGATTTGAACTACCGATCTCTGGGTTATGAGCCCAGCGGGTTAAACCTGGCTACCCCACCCCGCTTCTTGTATTAGCCTCGTATAAATCTATGTGCGGTGGTAGTAGTTAGAATCGTGTCTTTTAAAAACTTATCGAGTTATGCGAAAAACCTATAGACCCATTTGTTATGTCTAAAGAGTTGAGCGTGAATCTTTGGATAAATCTTACTTTCGTCTGCTATTCAAACCGAAACTAGAAAAACCTACATTGGTCGTTGGACTTCCCGGTTTTGGAAATGTAGGCAAAATCGCAACCAAGCTTCTAATCAAATTTGTAAGCGCCAAACCCTTTGCAGAATTGTATTCGCCCTTTTTCCCTGATTATGTATTGATTAATTCCCATGGAATTTGTCGTCCCCCACGTTACGAATTCTATACTTCATCATCTGAAAAAACAGATCTAATCATATTGACAGGTGATACACAACCTTCCTTGGATGATGTGGTTGCACATTACGAGTTATGCGACCACATTTTGGACCACGCATTTGGTTACGGGATTCAGTTCTTAGTAACAATGGGTGGCATGCCGGTGTCTAATCCGAAAAAAGAAGTATACGTAGCCGCGACTTCTTCTTCACTTGCTGCTGAGATCATGGAAAAGGGCGCAATTATTTATGGAAAAGGACGAATCATGGGCGGCACTGGACTTTTTTTGGGACTTGCAAAAAAACGTGGCTTAAACGGCGTTTGCCTTCTTGGCGCTACTACAGGCATGAGAGCAGATAAAGGGGCAGCATTAGAAATTTTCAAACTCTTAACGAAAATTCTTGGCACAGAAGTAAACGAGGCGTTGTAAGGAAAAGCATTAATATTTACCGTGCATATTTTGCATGCGTAATGAAGGGAATGTCATGAAAAAGGAGCAAAAATTCTTTAAGAAAATTTCGAGTGGACGGTTTGGAAAGATTGTCTTGATTCTTCTCGCTGCAGTGTTAATGTTTGGAGGCCCAACTTATCTGCTCTATGTTTCACGACGGGTTATTCCGTTTCCCTTTTTGGAGCTTTTGGGCGTAATACTCTTCATTATTGGACTCTACATTTTCTTGCGTGTTTATGAAGAGAAAGAGAAATAGTTTCCCATCATGAAACATCAGCCTTAAATAAATGTTTTAGACTATTGAATAAACTACAAAATGGTGGATGAGGTTTCGATAGTGAGCAGCGAAGAAGTGCCTGTAGGTTTGAAGATTGGCGAGAGATTTTTTGGATTATTGATAATTATTATTGGTTTTATTGTCTTTTACTTTACGTATACGAGCCTTTCAACATTGGGCAGTATTGTTCCCTATCCAGGTATTTTCTTGTTTGCCAGCGTGGTACTCTTGGTGATAGGGTTTTTGCTCATTTTTTCCAAGTCAGAGGAATAATGGTTGTGTTGAGGAAAAGTATATTTGTGTGAGCATTGTTTGTTGCGTAGCGTTATGTGAGTGGGTGAGTTAGTGATGCCGATTACTGACCCGATTAAAAAGGCTATCGCGCAGAAGCGTAGGCTTTATTTTAAGGTCTGCCGTGATTGTGGTGTGCGGAATTCGTCTTCTGCGGTTAAGTGTCGTAAGTGTCGGGGGAAGAATTTGCGGTGGAAGAAGCGGGAGATTGTAAAGTAAGAATTTCTTGATTTTTGTGTTGTGTGTGTTTGTGGCGTATGGTCTAGCCTATTCTATTTGGCTTCTAATAGCTTGCAAGTATGATTAGAAAAGGTAGTTTTAATAATGTATTGGATGTGTATGCAAGTTTTTGCGTTGCATTTGTCTACCTAGTGGTTCGTTATGGGTTTTTTAGGAAAAGCAATTAAAGTTTCAGATGGATTAGGAATTTGGATGAATGTTTGTATGCGGTTTCGGGAAGGCGACCTGATTGAAGACGTTAACGGAATAATTTTTGATGTGAAAGGTTTGGTTCATCCGCCTGGTCGTGTGGTAGCTTTTCCACGTTTCATTCCTGATGTCAAGGGCGGCAGAATGCGAGGTAACCTTGCCTATCGTAAAATCTACGCTCTCTCTGTACGTTACGAATTGTTGGAGAAACAATTTCCACAATATTTGGTTCAAAATGATGTAGTTGGTGAAAAGCTTTGCGAAGTTCCAATTAACCTTATAAAACGTCATTACCGTCCTATCGAAAAGTTGCAGGAACTTCGCGCTCGTAAACAATGGGATTCGCTTGAACGACGTGCGTTGGATTTTGTTTCTCTTTTGAAAGAAACAGCAGGCATCACGTGGGATGCGTTAGGTGTTTCTGGTTCGATTTTGGTCAACCTTCACACAGCGTCTTCTGACATTGACCCGGTTGTTTATGGCGTAGAGAATTGTCGGAGAGTGTACTCAGTCCTGAAGTCGTTGTTTAACGAGGAAAAAAGCGGTGCAAAGCCTTACACAAAAGAGGAACTGCAAACACTCTTTAACTTTCGTTCCAAAGATACTCGGATGAGTTTCGAGGATTTTGTTCGGACAGAGTCACGGAAGGTTTTTCAAGGTAAATATTTTGGACATGATTATTTTGTACGGTGTATAAAAGATTGGGATGAAGTTGGTGAAAGTTATGGTGACGTTCGGTATTCAAATGTAGGCTACGCAAGGGTTAAGGCGATGGTGGCTGATGCTTCTGAAGCTATTTTTACTCCATGTACTTACAAAATTGGAAATGTAGAGTTTCTTGAAGGTGCAAATGTTGAACGTGTTTCAGAGATTGTTTCTTTTCGTGGGCGATTTTGTGAACAGGCAGAGAATGGAGAGGTTGTTGTTGCTCAAGGAAAACTAGAGCATATGCAGAGTAAAGCTGGGTGGAAGCGTTTTCGGTTGCTTTTGGGAAGCCAGCCTTCTGATTTTATGATTCTATCTTAGAACTTTCAACACTTGCACGTAGTATCTTGGGCCGTAGGTTAATGTGATTTGGTGAAAGCTGCTTTTTGTTGTGGTGACTTTTTCTAGGTTGCCTTCTACGATTACGGTTTCGTCTTTTTTTGCTTGCATTCTGAATTCTTCAACGAAGGAAAGTATGCGTGTGATGTTTTCTGGTTTTGTTTGGCTTGTCGTTTTGGTTGGTTCTATTTGGTAGATTGAGGGCATGAAGGGTGCGTCTTGGTCGTTTGTTATGCGTGCTGTGGCTTTTATCCATCCTTGTTTGATGATTTTTTGTTTGGGATCGTATTCGTTGTGGGTTTCTTTCCATGTTTTGACGGGTTCGAATTCGGTTTTGGTCGTTTTTTTGGAGTTTTTGCTTTTGAATAGTGCGTAGATTAGTTTTCGTTGTTGATGCCACATGTATTCTTTTGGGGTGTAATTTTTGAATCGCCAATGTTTGCCTTGGATTGCTTTTTGGTTTTCGAATTCGTTTTTTAGTTTGGAGTCTTTTTCTTTGTAGAGTTGTTGTAGTATTTGTTGGAGTGTTTCCAGTTTTTTTCTGCCGTAGACGGTTAGGTCGAGGTCAGAGTATTTTGGGTGGTGGAAGCCGTGGAGTAGTGAGCCGAAAACTCCAAAGTCGCTTGTTGATAGTGTTGTTCTTGTTTTTATTGTGTTGTGGAGGGTTTGCAGTTTTTCTATTAGCTGATCTTTTGGTGGGTTTTTTGTTAGTTGTTGGAGTTTTTTTTGTGGGTTTCTGGTTTGTTTTATGTGTTTTTGTTTGATGCCGACGAGTTGTGTTTGGAGTGGTGTGTAGTTGATTGTGTATTTTGGGTAGTTTTTTTGCACGAAGCGTAAGCCTTCGTCGAAATAGAATTTGTAGCAGATTTGTTTTTGGTTTGGGTTTTTTCTTAGGGCTCGTGGCGTGGTGGGTTTGTATATGGTTTGGGGTGCGTATTCTGGGTCGCATATGTACGCGTTTGGTGGGTGAATGTGGCCGTATACGCGGAAGATTATGTTTTCGTTTGTGATTATTGCGTCTCGGTCTCGGAGTCTCGTAGTAGGGGTCAAGTGTTTTTCCCGTATATTTTTTCTTTAGGTGTAGATTTTATTGCTTCTGTTTTTCTATCCTGTGTGCGCACACGCCTCCCCTCTAAAGGGTATACTATATGATGCAATTAGGCTCCATATATGTTTAGGCATTTTTTGGCGCTTTTCAGGCTTTATGCGCAGAGAGCTATTGGTGATTCTCTGGTTTGGGGGTAAAGTTTTATCCAACCAACCAACTTGGACGACGACGACCACAGCCACGATGGACGGTTAGTGGATGGAGGAAAGAAGAATACTATGGTTTCTGTAGGATGGACAAGATTTTGGAGGTGCTCAAAGACTCGATCTTTTTTTCGGTAACTTGGGTTTATATCGCATTCAGTGAATGCAAAGCCAATTGCTTAAGGTCATCGTTCGTGCTTGGGTCGGATTAATTTTGGAAGCTGAGGGTTTTCTGCTCGTCCAGATACGTTTCAGGGTTGAGCTTCCATGCTTTAATATCGAATTCTCCTCCCGTTTGCGCTAGTTGTTTTATGATTCTTCCTGCTTGTGTGTTCCTCCACCATGCTTCGCCATAGTCTTGGACGAGGTTTTCTTTTATGGTTGCCACTCTAACGCTGGCTATGACATAACTTGGAGCGTACAAGTCGTAGTTGGGCATTACGTGATGGAGAATCCAGTAATAGCCTGGTGTTTCAATAGAGAAGCGTTTGCTGAGCTCTTGCCATCTTCTTGCTGCTTGCTCAACTGAGTAGCTTTTCTTCCAGAACTCCATCTTCATGATGCTGTTTGCTGCATAGAACGTTAGGAAAGCCAGATTCATGAATCTCACTCGATCAACAATATCTGTAATCGCCTTGTCCTCAAGTTTTAGGTCTTCTCTCAAGAAGAGTGGGTTTTCAGTGACGCTTTCGATCAGTATGCTGAACGTTTCCGCAACACTCATGGGCACGATGTATCTCTTCCATACAGAATCCTCTGGATCAGCGCTTCTAGCATGAATCCCATGTCCAAACTCGTGAAAAACACTTCCAAAATCAGAAAAGGGGGTTTCCTTCCGGTAAAGAATCCGCACGTCATTTGGGACATTAATGGCCCAGCATGAAGCACTTGGGTTCTTGTTAGGTCTGTCTTCAGCGTCAACTTTGATTGCAGAATGTTCAAAACCAAGAGCACCCAAGAACCGGGCAACCTCGGCCAAGGGATTCTTCCCTTCGAAATAACTAATGAGTGGTGTGTAAATTCGTCCACGCCAAGTGTAAAAATCATCATAATACTCCACGGTGCTTTTGTGAAGAACTTGGGGCGCATAATATTCCGCCGCCGACAAGAATGCTTTCTTGGCTCCGTCTCCGAGTTTTTCAAGCAGGTGCTCGAGCTCTTCGTAGGACGTCTGCTCAAGCTCCAAGTAAGCCTTAAGAGGCGCCATATGATAACGCTCATAGACTTTCCTCGAAATGCTCATCCGTTTTTCGACGAGAGGCGCGATCTTAGGCGCCTTTGAGATGAATTCATCGAAAACTTCCTTGCGCTTTTCTGCGTCTTCCGTGATAGAGTTGAACTGACGCCAGTTGCCCCAATTGACTCTTTTGTCCCCGATTTTGTATTTTTCTGTTGAGATTTTCTCCATACGTTGATCGTTGAAGTCAAGCTCAGCCTCCAGCCGCTCAGCCGTGGCAATAGTGTCAACTGAAGCCAGGTACATTCTTCTAGGTTCTGAAAACTTGTCAAGGAACTCTTTGGCGACATCTGTAAGCTCCTGAGCCAGTTTCTTCATCAACTTGCGATCATAAGGCAGGCCGGCTTCCTGATTGTAATACTGTTCTTGCTGCTGATTCGTCAACTTTTCAAAACGATGCGCCAGATCATCTAACGACAAACGCTATTCCTCAAGCTTCCAGACTAATTCAAAACTCCAATATAATACTTTACATGAAATAAGAAAGCGCGCGCCAGTTTTCAGACCCAAAAAGAAAGTTGCGTGGAATTGTGGCTATTGCACGAACAATGGAAAAAGGTAAAGTTTTATCCAACCAAACCAACAGCTAGTACTTCTGCAACCTCTATTTTGAGCTTTTATCGTTTGCTTCTGACATATGCTGTTGACATATCTTCCAGCTCCCGCCGCGTTTCTCCAGAACTCCCGTCCATCGTATGTCTTTC
>Ga0209635_10000527_pt1 | contig 26369 bp, 23 predicted proteins | sample DeeMarSWOR230_32_FD_187463 | JGI IMG/M metagenome (GOLD analysis project Ga0209635, IMG submission 187463) | Marine sediment microbial communities from White Oak River estuary, North Carolina - WOR-2-30_32 (SPAdes) (version 2) | ecosystem: Environmental > Aquatic > Marine > Intertidal zone >...
GCGGATTGCAGCCATGATGGGAGTGATTCCCTTCTCGATGAGACGCCCCACGATTGTTACCATCGGCTCTCCCAGCCCTCTGCACGATAGCTATCGCCTTCCCCTAAGCATGGACGTTGGCCTTTACCGTTTTTACGTTCTACCGGCTACTGCTCCTGTCGAAGAGCTGGTCCAGGAATTAAATTCCATTCAACCCCACGTCCTTCGGGGTTTTCCATCCATGCTTGGGCTGCTTGTGACAGAGCAGCTTCAAGGGCGCTTGTATATAAATCCCTCTATTATCGCTGGTGGCGGCGAACCGCTGCCCAGCGAATTGAGGAAGCAACTCCAGGCTGCGTGGCAAAGTTCTATCTTTGACATCTATGGCACTCAGGAGGGGCTCCGCGCTATGGAGTGCAACCCTGGCCAAGGGATGCACATCTTCGAAGATTTGGGCATTGTTGAGGTGGTAGATGAGGACAACTGCCACGTGCCCGATGGGACTCTAGGACACAAGGTTCTGTTCACCAGTCTCTTCGGCTTCACTCAGCCTGTCATCCGCTACGAAATATCGGATATGATGGTACTAGCTCCGGAACCATGCCCGTGTGGCCAGCCATTCCGGAGAATTCTTGCCATTAATGGGAGGAATGACGATATTCTCTACCTTCAAGGTCGAGCAGGGAGACAGGTTGCCGTTCATCCTGTCCATTTTTGGAACGTTCTGGAAAGCTTCGCGGATATACGGCAATACCAGGTGGTTCATGAAACGGATGGCGTCTGCTTGCGACTGATGTTTGAGGAAGGGAATGGAAATACAGCTCGCAGCGTCAGGGAACAACTAGCACGTAAATTACATACCCTGGGTGTTGATTGCCCGTCTATTCGTGTTGAACTGATGACCGCACTGGAAGACCGCTCCCATCATATGGGGAAGTGGAAGAACATCATCTCCAACGTAAACCAGTCGCTGCAATAGCCGAGGATTATTAGCGCGGCCGGATTGCTGGGCGTTCCAGCGGGCTATGCCTGCAGATGCTGCGTGATTAGGCGGTGGAAATGAGTTTCCAAGGTGATACATGGCATCTCTTTTATTAGGAGTTATTATACGGGCCATATTGCCTATTATAGATAAAGTTCACGCGACAGCCCTCGGTATCAAGCCTCTCGGAGGAAACAGCATCATGAGCATTGAGGTAAGACGTCACAAGGGCGATACTATCAAACTGGAGGACGGTTGTGAGGTTAAGCCTGGCGACCCTGTCATCAAACTACATTTGAATAATGCTTGGATTGCCGAGGGATGGAGGTCAAGCTCAGGGTCGGGGATGAGAGGCTTCCCGCGGGGACTTTTCTACTACTTCAGGGATGGCTTGCAACTCCTTGCTACAGAAGTAGCTGATGGGAAATATGGTGGCATCGTTGCAGTGTATGGCTGGACTGCCTTTCATGTTAACGCTAACCTGTTAGGATTCCAGGTCATCGATTTGCCGAACACCCTGAGGATAAAGCTGGCTCAACTCCATATCACCGCGCTAATGCAGGCCCATCATATCACTTGGCTTAAGAGGCCTACCAACTCTCGTAAATCCTTGCAGGTTAAGGCGGTTTGGCTCTCCCGAGCCGAACTCTTGAGAATACACGGCTCAGTCTCGTGATGCTTCTGTCTTAATGACACGAAGGCTAAGGCCGAACCTGGCCGCTGCCCAAGATAATCCACTTGTAGCTGGTTAGCTCTTTCAAAGCCATGGGACCACGGGCATGAAATTTCTGGGTGCTTATGCCTATTTCAGCGCCTAATCCAAACTGTCCCCCGTCGGTGAAACGGGTGCTGGCATTGGCATAAACACAGGCGGCGTCTACTTCGTTAAGAAAGCGCTTTGCCGCTGAATTGTCTTCGGTAACGATAGCTTCGGAGTGCCCTGAGCCATATTTCTCAATGTGCTCTAAAGCTTCGTCCAGCGAGTTAACCACCTTGATAGCTGCTTTCAAGGACAGGTATTCCTTCCCCCAGTCCTCGTCCGTTGCCGGGACTAATTTTAAAGAAGGGATGGGCTTAAGTATGGCCATGGCTTGCTTGTCGCAGTGCATTTCCACCCCAGCCTTAGCCCACTCTTTGGCAATAGCAGGCAGGTAAGCTTGAGCAATCTGATTATGAACTAAGATGCAGTCCAGAGCATTGCATACGGTGGGGCGCTGGACTTTAGCATTGTAGGCGATGGCCACCGCTTTATTCAGGTCAGCACTCTTGTCCACATAGGTGTGGCAGACACCTATCCCACCGGTAAGGACAGGCATAGCAGCATTCTCCGAGACAAGCTTTATCAAGCCAGCACCGCCACGGGGGATTATCAAGTCAATTATTCCCTTCATCTGGAGCATTTGGTTGACTAAAGTCCGCTCTGTGGACTCAATAAGTTGGATTGCTCCGTCTGGCACTCCAGCCCGGTCGCAGGCCTCCTGGGCTACCCTGGCTAAGGCAGTGTTGGAATTTATGGCTTCCTTGCCACCGCGAAGGATTACGGCATTGCCTGATTTAAGGCACAGGCTTGATATGTCTATGGTGACGTTGGGGCGGCTCTCATATATCGCCCCAATGACTCCCAAGGGGACTCGCCTCTTGCTTATCTGCAAACCATTGGGCAAGGTCCGCACCTCAAACACCTCGCCTACGGGGTCGGGCAGCGCCGCCACTGCTTTTGTGTCCTGGGCTATGCCCTCAAGGCGAAATAGCGACAGCATGAGTCTGTCCAGCATAGCCTCGCTCATCCCCGAAGCTTTGGCCTCCTCGTAATCAATCTTGTTGGCTGCCAGGATTTCATCTTGCTTATCAATAAGGGCTTCAGCAATATTCAGTAAAGCCTCGTTCTTAATTTCGGTGGAAAGGAAAGCCAGCTTCCTCGAGGCCGCCTTAGCTGCCTTCCCCTTTTCTTCTAGTTCAGCTATGGCCATTTTGTCTCGCCTTTAAAGTTCAATTATTGATTAGTAGCCTTACCCCACATATCAATTTTCCTTAACTCCTCTACCCAAAATTTATCCCTTTCACCTGAAATCTTAAAGGGGGTGATGTCCTCAATTTTGGTTACTTTTCTTAGTTCTACTGGTATTCCTTCTAATCCCCAAAATCCTTTGCCAGGTTGGCGTGTTTCTGAATTAACCACTAACGCCGTTATCAGTGGTAGACCATGTTCAAACGCATAAGTGGCACACGCGTACAATATCCAAGCTATCTTTAGATGAAAGTTATCAGATATATGAGGCAAATCTATCCTTCGGCCTAGTTCAGAATAGGTAACAGTAATTTGATCATACGGGACTTTTTGAGCAATGTTGATGAGTTCAGCATATGCTTTTCTCACCTTGTCTTCCCATTCATCCCAAGACACAATAAAACAACCCTCGCTCCGATGTTTTGCAAAGATTCTTTTGAGTATGTTTGTGTCCATTTCGGTGTCTTTTGAATAGTATTGAGTAGCTGTCAAAAACTAGGCCCTCCTGTCTTGTGATTACTCCATCGCCAGTTGCTTTCCTTCCTTTTTGGAAATCTTGGGCGCTTTAGCATAGGGGGAGGTTGCCGGTGGCATATCAACTGGTTTACCTTGCAATAGTTCCTCGATTGTGAGGATTTGAACCTTGGCATAGTCTCTATCCCAGAGTGGCGAATGGTAAAAGCCAGCGCTCACCGCCTCGGTGCGCATCTCCTTAGTGGGAAGCTCCAGAGTGATAAAAACTCCCATGGCATGTCGACTGGCGATGTCTTTCAATTCCCTAATATCTTTGACGTGAACGTGTCCACTCTTCACCGAGACGACAGCCCGTCTCATCGCCGGTTTGCCAGTAACCTCGTCCCTATCTTGGAAGTCAATGACGCCATCGATTCCCTTATCTGCGCCCTTCCTTCGCTCCTCGGGAAAGGGCTTTGCTTTAATGAGGCTGAGCGCCCACCACTGGAACTGATAGCGGTCTTCCTTGGCCAAGGCTTTAGCCCCCGCCAAGTCTTCTGGCTCTCCAATGACCTCAAACTGGATACCGGGAAAACTCTCTTCAAGGCGGCTTTTCATAACGGCGATGGCAAGGTGGGTGATGTCAATGCCTATCCATTTTCGATTGTGCTTCTGCGCTTCCACCAGCGCCGTTCCGCAGCCACAGAATGGGTCGAGGATAATATCACCTTCATTTGAGCTAGCTTGGATTATGCGCTCCAAAAGGGCAAGGGGCTTCTGCGTTTGATAGCCAAGACGTTCTTTAGCCTGCGAGTTTATGGGAAAGATATCCGTCCAGATATCAAAAACCGCGGCTCCAGGTATCTCATGAAGATACCGCTTAATGCTTGGCACTTTACCGGGCTCAACATGTATTCTTCCTTGCCGTTCCAGCTTCAGCATCTTTTCCTCTGTGTATCGCCAGGGCCTGGTAAACCCATGAAATTCATATATTGGCCCACGTCCGCCTGGTGGATTAAGATTGTCAAGCCTGAAAAGCCGCCCGTGCGAATCTTTGTAAGTAAAGTGGCTCTCGACGTACTTTTCATCAAACGGCCGAGTTTGAACATTCCAAGTGAATTGCGGTGTCTTGGTATAAAATAGTAAGCGGTCAGATACACGCCCAAACCGCCTAGCATCAGCGTGAAAGTTAAATCTCTTCCAAACGATCTCGTTTCGAAAATTCCTAGGCCCAAACACCTGATCCAGTACCATTTTCAGATAATGACTCGCTGTGGGATCACAATGAAGGTAAATAGAGCCGGTATCCTTTAGCACACGGTGAAGCTCCACGAGACGGATGGCCATCATCACCAGGTAGGCAGTGACATCGTTTCGCCCCAGCCCGCCAATTATGGCGTCTATCAGCTTGGCCACCTTTGGCGGGGCATTCAGGGTAATGTCCTGAAAGGTGTCCTCCGCCGCCTTGTCCCAGTGCCAAGTATCTGAAAAAGCCTTTATCTGAGCGGCAGAAAGCTCACCCGTCGCTTCTTTGAAGATGATGTTGTAGTCCTTCTTGCTGCTGAAAGGCGGGTCGAGGTAAATGAGGTCAATGGAGTTCTCAGGAATATACTTGCGCAGTATTTCCAGATTATCGCCATAATACAAAACATTAGTTTTTAAAGTATCCATGGTAGCTCCTCAAGGTACATAAGCTGCCAATTATCTCTCAAAGTCTCCTCATTTGTAACCTGTTCCAAAACCGAAGTCGAGGCCAGTGCCAACGACCTCTTCGCAATATGGACACAGGACAGGCTGTTCTGGATCGGTAACGAGGCTATGTCTTGCGGTGCACTCATTATAGCCTTCCCCATTCCATGCCCATTCCTCGGTCATCAGGGCTGTAAACCAAATGCGGTCCAATATTCTATTGCAATTCTGGCAGCGCTTTCTTTTTGCTTCCTTTTTAGCATTCATCTCTCGTGCCTCCCTTAGTGTTTATAGTATCACCATATTATTCCTGTGAACCACATCGTCGCCGTAATCGTAACCGAGGAGACCAAGGATTTTATCGGAGTGCTTCCCTGCGATAGTAGCTAAATCAGAGGAGCTGTAGTTGGAAATACCACAGCCAATGCGTTTGCCCTTCTCGTCCAGGATGTCCACAATATCTCCGCGATGGAACTTGCCCTCCGCTCTTATCATCCCCGCGGGGAGCAGGCTTTTATTTTGCTCCTTGAGAGCTGAGACGGCGCCTTTGTCTACCGTGACCTTGCCTTTGGAAGCCAGCCCGCTGAGCATCCATCTCTTTTTGCTCTCCATCTTATTCACCTGCGCAGGAAAGAAAGTACCTACGTCTTCTCCCCGGCTAATCCTCACCAGTATGTCAGGTTCTCGCCCATCGGCAATGATTACGTTTACACCTGAAGAGGTAGCTAGCCTGGCTGCTTCAATCTTGGTCGTCATGCCGCCAATTCCCTGGCGACTGGCAGTGTCACTAGCCATACGTTTGATTTCGGCGTCAATCTTGTCCACCCGGCGAATAAGTTGAGCTTGGGGGTTGCAACTTGGATCGGCAGTGTATAAGCCTCCGATGTCGGTGAGCAGCGCTAGAAGGTCAGCGTCAACCAGGTTAGCCACCATGGCGGAAAGGTTATCGTTATCCCCGAATTTGAGCCCTTCAATCTCATCAATGGCGACAATGTCATTCTCATTGACAATGCAGATTATGCCAAGCTCGATAAGAGCCAGTAAGGTATTACGAGCATTAAGATAGCCACTGCGGTCGGAGAGGTCTTCCTTCGTGAGCAGTGCCTGGGCAACGTTTATATCATACTGGTTGAAAAGTTGTTCATAGGTATACATGAGGTGGCTTTGGCCCACCGAAGCCAGGACTTGTTTGAAAGGGGTATTCTTGCGTTCGGGAATTTTTTTAAGCTTCTGTCTTCCCGAGGCAATAGCTCCGGAAGAGATTATTACTATCTCCTTCCCTTTGCCGTGGAGTCGGGCTATCTGCTCCACCAAACTTGACATAACTTGCAAGTCGAGGTGGTCAGTACCTGAGGTAAGGAGGCCTGTGCCGAATTTAGCCACTATGCGACGGTAAGACATTGGCATAAATCTAGCAGTTTTCACTCCTACTGACAACTCAGGCAAGGAGAAGCAAGACATTCGGGCAATCGAATCCGCCGGTAGTTGGTGGCCTGGAGCGGTATGGTATAATCTGTGCTGCTCCTTGCTGCAGAGTAAGAAAGGGTACATGTGACGGGCTCTTACCATTGCCCGTGGGATTAAGTCGAAAGTATGAAAACCTTAGTTCAATGTGATTTCGACGGTACAGTTACCGAAGAAGATACTAGCTTCTTCCTTCTGGACGCCTTCGCTCAGGGAGATTGGCGACGATTGCTGCGAGAGTATAAGGAGCACAAGATATCTGTCGGGGAGTTCAATACTAAGGCCTTTGCCATGGTTAAAGCCGATAAGTCTATGCTACTCGAGGCGCTAGAAGGCAAGATTAAGGTGCGGGCTGGATTTCACGAGCTGGTGGACTACTGCCGGAGAAGTGGCTTCAGATTAGTCATTGTTAGTAATGGCCTGGATTTCTATATCGAGGCCACGCTGAAAGACCTTGGCTTGGAGAACATCGAGGTGCATGCTGCGCAAGCTTCCTTTCACTCTGAAGGAATGGAAGTTCAATATGTGGGACCGAATGGCAAGCGATTAGAGGATGGCGTTAAAGAGGCATATACCAAATCGTTTCTAAAGCTGGGGTACAGGGTAATATATGTGGGGAATGGCGATTCCGATTTTGCTCCAGCGAAATACGCTCACCATGTTTTTGCCACGGGCGAGCTGCTGGCATACTGCAGAGAGAAAAACCTTAATTATAAGCCTTTTGAAAACTTCATTGACGTCGTTAGTGACATAGACCTTATGTAGCCATGTCCATTGAATTTCTACGATTCCACACAGACTTAAATTCCCCACTTTCAATCATCGGCAGCATCACATCCACTACACTGGCATTGTACTTTGTTCCCCTGCCGTCTTTGAGCTCTTTTAGAATATCCGTCGTGGTCCTTGCTGGCCGATAAGGACGATGGGAACTCATAGCTTCCACCACATCGCAGACGGCGAGAATGCTGACTTCCATACTTAGCTTATCCCCTGTGATACCATTAGGATAACCAGAGCCATCTAGCCGTTCGTGGTGTTGCAGTGCTACGTCGGCTACTGGCCAGGGAAGATTTGCATCCTTCAATATGTTATAACCTTGTTTCGTATGGGCACGGATAAGCGCCCATTCCTCCTCAGATAGTTCACCCGGCTTGGTCAAAATACTCGTCGGGATGGAAATCTTGCCGATGTCGTGGAGCAATCCGTTGAGGTAGAGCCTCTCAACCATATCCTCAGCCAGACCAATATTCTCACCTACAAAACGAGCTAGTTCAGCTACTCTTTGCTGATGCCCAGCCGTATAAGGGTCACAAGATTCAATCACACGCGAGACGGTTTTTGCCAGGTTGATAAAAGAACTCTTCAATTGTTCTGCCGTTTTATTGTGCTCGGCGATGTCTATGTAAGCCCCTTGAAATCCTGCGATTGTGTCTTTTCTCTTGATGAAATTTAAATACTGCTCTATCAGTATCCTTTTGCCGTCTTTCTTGAAAATTTCATGCACTATGCTGGATATAGGTTCATCTGTGCTCAGCATCTTCTCTACGTGTTTGGAAATATATTCCCTGCTTTCTGGAGGAAGAACGTTTGTTGGCTTCATCTCGGTTAATTCTTTCAGACAGTGGCCGCACAGTTTCTCAAGCGCCTTATTACCCACTAGAGTGTTGTCTTCGATGTCCGCAGAAAAAACTGCTTCCAATGAATTCGCAAAGAGATTGCAATAATGTTCTGCGCTTTCCATGAGCGCCTGCTCCATTTGTTTGCGCTCGGTTATGTCCTTTCCAATGGCAAGTCCCACAAATTTGCCGTTTTGCTGCCAAATGGATAAAGACAATTCAATGGGGAAAGTAGAGCCATCTTTTCTCAATACTTCAAATTCGATGGTCCCTGTCCCCCCGCAATTTCCGCTCAAGAAAACCGTCAGTTCTTTTGTGTGACCCTCTCTGTGTTTCTCCGACATCAACTTGGTTACTGGCTGGCCCAGTATCTCGTCGGTTGAGTAGCCAAAAATTTGCTCTGCACCTTGATTCCAGAATATTATTTTCCCTTTGCGATTCAACCCCAGTATGGCATCCCAGGGGGATGCTATGAGGGCCCCGTATATCTCTTTGGTTCTAGGTAGCGCTTCTAACTCTTTGTGCGGTGGTTTTGTCTCTTTCATGAGCGAATTTTCTTATTACCACCATACTTACTTCCTTCCCTATTCTGGCTAAAAAATTCAGCCTCCGCTTATAACCGAATATGGTCAACTATATCAAACATATCAATCCGTTTGCAATAGTAATTTGGTCTTGAAGATGATGGGAGGTTAGTCTCAGCTTAAAGTCTATGCTATCCAAGTAATTGGGAATACGCCAAATTTGTAATACTAATCACAGGAATTTTGCTTCCGGCAAGGGATATTCAAAAACGTAGTGCGAGGATTTAGCCTCGCACTACAAAATTCGCCAAAATTCAAAGATGTCACAATCCTAACTCTGAGGCGATTCCTTTCATGGCCTCGATTCCCAGGCCGATGAACTCTTCCAGCTCCAGTCCGATTTCCTGGCACTGAGCCACTTGCTCCCGGTTGACTCCAGCAGCAAAGCTTTTTTCGCGAAAACGTTTCATTACCGATTTAGTAGTCAATCCGCTTAGCTTGTCGGGGCGAACCAGAGCAGCAGCGGTGATAAGCCCACTCAGGGGGTCAGCACAAAAAAGGGCCTTATCCAATTTCGTTTCTCGGGGAACGCCATGAGCTTCGTTATGGCACAAAATAGCATGGACCATAGTCTCATTAGCTCCAAGCTCCTGGGCGATGTCAGCCCCCAATTTGCTATGGCTACTCATATCACCTTCAACTAATTCCACATCTATATCGTGAATGAGCCCAGTAATGCCCCACTCTTCTTCATCCTCCCCTAGCTTTTTAGCTAGAGCCCGCATGATAGCCTCGGTGGCTAGCATATGCCTAATCATATTCTTATCCTGGACATTGCCATGGATGGAATCAAGAATTTCGTCCCTGTTGGGCCTTGATGTCATGTCAATACCCTTTCCCGCTGCGTTAATAATATACCACGTAGATATTGCCCGGTGGAAGAGGCATCGTTTTGGGTCAATTCCTCAGGTGTGCTGGCGTCTACAAGGTAGCCACCATCGTCACCAGCTCCAGGGCCAAGGTCAATGACCCAATCGGCGTTTTTGACCACATCCAGGTGGTGCTCAATGACAATTACCGTGTTTCCGTAATCCACCAGGCGCTGTAGCACCTTTAGGAGATAAGCAATATCTGAGAAGGAAAGGCCGGTAGTTGGCTCATCCAGTATATAAAGCGTTTTGCCTGTGGAGCGGCGGGATAGCTCAGTAGCTAGTTTTACTCGTTGGGCCTCGCCTCCAGAAAGGGTCGGTGCCGGCTGCCCCAAGCAGATATACCCCAAACCTACGTCTCGGAGGGTTTTCAGCTTGTTTTTGACTTTAGGGAAGTGGTCAAAGAAGAGCAAAGCTTCGTCTACGGTCATATTCAGGATTTCAGCGATGTTTTTCCCTTTAAAGTGGATTTCCAGCGCTTCACGGTTATATCTTTTCCCCTTGCATACCTCGCAGGAGACAGTGACGTTGGGCAGAAATTGCATCTCAATCTGAACATAGCCTGCTCCCTGACAAGCTTCGCATCTTCCCCCCTTTACGTTGAAGGAAAAGCGTCCTGGGGGATAACCGCGCATTCTAGCTTCAGGAACAGTGGCGAAAAGTTCTCGAATGGGGGTGAATGTCCCGGTATAAGTGGCAGGGTTGCTTCTCGGGGTGCGGCCAATCGGTGATTGGTCAATGTTAACTACCTTATCAATGTACTCAGTGCCAAGAATACCATCACACTCGCCCGGTCTTTCCTTAGCTCGGTAGAAAAGGCGGGCCAGTCTTTTGTACAGGACTTCGTTAATGAGAGAGCTTTTACCGCTTCCCGAAACGCCGGTGATACAAACAAACTTGCCTAGGGGGATATGGATATCGATGTTCTTCAAGTTATTCTCCCTGGCACCTTGGATCACCAGCTCTTTTCCCGAGCCAGAGCGACGCTCAGGTGGCAGGGGAATTTGTTTCGTCCTGCTGAGGTACTGCCCCGTTATTGATTGCGGGCAATCCATTATATCCTGCAGTGTCCCTGTGGCAACGATTTCTCCTCCCTGTTTACCGGCCCCAGGCCCCATATCAATAATGTGGTCGGCAGCTCTCATCATAGCTTCATCGTGCTCTACGATGATTATGGTATTATCCAGGTCTCTGAGGCGCTTCAGCGTGGCTATAAGCCGGGAACCATCGGCAGGGTGCAGACCGACTGTGGGCTCGTCACAAATATAAAGTACACCGCTAAGCCCGCTGCCAATCTGGGTAGCCAAACGAATTCTCTGGGCCTCACCGCCGCTCAAGGTCGCTGAAGGACGGTCCAGGGTTAAGTAACTCAGGCCTATATCTCTGAGAAAGCCCAACCGGGCCTGAATTTCTTTGAGAATTTGCTTAGCTATGGTAAGTTCCCGAGGACTGATTTTGCCGCCTAGCTGCTCTACCCAAATCAAAGCTTCTGTGACAGGCAGGGCGGTAACATCCATAATATTTTTGTCCACGATAGTGACAGCTAAAGACTCTGGTTTCAGCCTCTTCCCCTGGCAAGCCGGGCAGGGGTTTGATGCCATATAGCGTTCAATATCCCGTCTGACACTATCAGAGCTCGTCTCTCGATAGCGGCGCTCCAGGTATGGTATGACACCTTCGAAATTTGTGTAGTACTGGCGCATTCGGCCGTAACGGTCTTCATATGTGGCGGGAACTAGTTCACCCCCCTCACCATAAAGAATCAAATGCACTAGTTCCTCACTCAGCTCCTTGACTGGCCTGGAGAGGGAAAAACCGTGGCGGCGACCCAGAGACTGTAGTATGCTACTGTACCAGGTGCTGACCTGCCCATTCCTTGTCCAGGGTTGGATAGCTCCTTCAACCAGGCTCAGTCCCTTGTCGGGGATTACTAAATTAGAGTCTATTTCCAGTTTACAGCCCAGTCCTGTGCAAGCCGGGCAGGCTCCGTAGGGGCTGTTAAAGCTAAATGTTCTGGGAGCAATTTCCCCCAGGCTTATGCCGCAATAGACACAGGCGAAGTGCTCCGAGAAAAGCAACTCCTCCCCGTCAAGGACTTTGACCAGCACCACGCCCGACCCCAGTTTTAATGCTGTCTCGATGGAGTCAGCAAGGCGGGTGGCATTTTCGCTTTGCTCTATCTGTAGTCGATCAACTACTACCTCTATGGTATGCTTCTTATTTTTATCTAACTGAAATTCCTCGGAGAGGTCATAAATTTCCCCGTCAACTCGAACCCTGACGAACCCGGCCTTTTGCAAATCCTTAAGTATCGTTTGATGCTCACCTTTGCGGTCCTTGACCAGCGGTGCCAGAATCATGATGCGGCTACTCTGAGGTATTGCCTGAACGGCGTCGACAATTTGTTGCACCGTCTGACGCGAGATTTCCCTTCCGCATTCGGGGCAATGGGGATGCCCAATGCGAGCAAAGAGGAGGCGCAAATAATCATAGATTTCCGTCACCGTGCCCACAATAGACCTCGGGTTATGAGGCGGCCCCTTCTGGTCAATGGATATGGCCGGGCTAAGCCCTTCAATGTAATCAATGTCTGGTTTCTCCATCTGCCCCAGGAACTGGCGGGCATAGGCAGAAAGAGACTCTACATAGCGGCGCTGCCCCTCGGCATATATGGTATCGAAAGCCAGAGAGCTTTTTCCTGAGCCGGAGACACCAGTGATAACCACCAGCTTGTTCCTGGGGATAACGACGTCTATATCCTTAAGGTTGTGCTCTCTGGCGCCCTTGATAAATATGGCATCCGGCATGATGCTCTATTGTAACATTCAGTGCCCGTGCTTCTCAAAAGATTGCCGGGTACAGTTGCTCCTGACTTTCTTGCCAAATCTTTCGGGCGGGTGATACACTATCGACACAAGATGACCTCGCGGTAAAGCCTGAAGGGGAGCCAGGCAAGTTTAGCTGTTTGATGCGTACCGAATTTTTGGAAAAGCTAACTGTTAGGAGGAAAAAATGAAAAAATCCCCAATCCTTATTGCCAGCATTATTGTGGTCTCACTCCTGTTGGCTATTTCGTTCACCGCTTGTGAAGTGACCACGGCTTCTTTGAGTGAAGCAACCATGTGCCGGAGCGTGGACAGTGATATGCGCCCAGTTGATGCCACCGATATTTTCACCACCGACATCCCTGAAATCTTCTGCTCGGTTAAGCTATCTTCTGCTCCCCCCGACACTGAGGTAAAGGCAGAATGGATATACGTACAGGGGGAATTAGAGGGTACGGAAAACACCCTGATTGATGATTATACTTTGACCGCTGAGGGCACAATATATCTCGGTTTCTCGCTGACGAAGCCCGAAGCCGGATGGCCCAAAGGTGAGTACAAAGTAGTCTTATACGTTGATGGAAAAGAGAAGCTGAGCGTACCTTTTACTGTTCAATAGCCAAGATAAGGTTAGAAATTCAGTCCTTTTGCCAATCTCAAGCTGGCTTAATTGCCACCGGTATAGCCATCGCCATACTTAAGCTAAACCTCAACATTAAGGCCAATAGGTCAAATCAGACCACCAAAATGCATTAATACCGGTGCCAGCATCAGTGAAATCACCGACATTAGCTTGAGCATTATATTCAAGGACGGGCCAGCAGTGTCTTTCATGGGGTCGCCGGCTGTATCTCCAACCACACCTGCTTTATGGGCGGCTGACCCTTTACCCCCAAACTTACCAGACTCAATCCACTTTTTAGCATTGTCCCAGGCCCCGCCGGCGTTGTTCAAGGTGATGGCCAGAATAAAACCGGTAGCCAGGGCGCCGATAAGAAAGCCAGCCAGGGCGTATTTGCCCAGAACCACTCCCACAATCACAGGTGCAATTATCGTCATTATTGAAGGAACCAGCATTTGCCTCAACGCTATTCTGGTGGCAATATCCACGCACTTGCCGTATTCGGGCCTGGCTGTCCCCTCCATCAAGCCCTTTATCTCACGCCACTGCCGACGAACCTCCTCTATAATCGCTGATGTAGTCACTCCCACCGATTTCATCGTCATAGCGCAAAAGATAGGAGGCATAAGAGCACCTATGATTAGGCCAACGATGACTGGCATACGTAGTAAGCTTAATTCAGGAGGCAGGGGGTTTAGTTCGCCCGTGGATGAGATTGTCACTATGCCTACAGCCATAGCGAAGGCCAGGATCAAGCCCAGGGAATTCAGAGCGGCAGCACCTATGGCGAATCCCTTGCCTGTGGCAGCGGTGGTATTGCCCAGAGAATCCAAAGCATCGGTCCTCTCACGCACCTCCTCTGGTAACCCCGCTTGAGTGGTGATGCCGCCAGCATTGTCAGCTATAGGTCCGTAAGCATCGGTAGCCAGCGTCACGCCCAGGGTGGACAACATACCGACAGCAGCCAAAGCCACGCCATAGAAGCTGCCGAACCTGTACGCTACAGCAATCGCTATGGCTATCAAGACTATCGGTGGCCACGTACTCATCAAACCGTTGGCAAAGCCTCGAATTATAGTAGCGCCGGCACCGGTAGTGGAGGCTTCAGAGATTTCCTGTGTCGGCTTAAAGGCATAGGAGGTGAAATAATTTGTGCTTTCCCCCATTAAGGCACCAGCCACGAGGCCGGCAAGCATCGCCCAGAAGAGACCTAAGCTGGCACCCAAAAAATGAATCACCAGAAAACCGAATACCGCTGTCAATATCGTGGCGCCAAGTGTACCGCGACGCAAAGCTCCCAGAAGAGCAGACATATCTACCTTCTCCCCAACTCTGACCAGGAAGCAGCCAATTATGGAGGCTACAATGCCGCCAGCCATAACTAGAAGAGGCAGCCACCAGGCAGCTTGCAGGGCAGCCTCGGTGGAGAGTCCAGGGAATAGCTGTGTCACCCATGGTGCTATTACGACACCAATAGTGGTGAGTGTCATAGTAGCAATGACAGTCTCCACATAAGACTCCAGGAGGTCGGCCCCCATGCCGCAGACATCGCCGACATTGTCCCCGACATTGTCAGCTATGACCGCAGCATTCCTGGGGTCATCCTCCGGTATCCCCGCCTCCACCTTGCCCACTAAGTCGGAGCCGGCATCAGCCCCTTTGGTGAAGATGCCGCCGCCGACCCTGGCAAAAAGAGCTACCAGTGAAGCCCCGGTCCCATAAGCGGGAATAATAGATAAGAAATTGGGATTGTCATGCCATGCGAGGTAGAGAACAGATAGTCCTATGATGCCAATGCTGACCACGGTCAGCCCCATAACCGCTCCACCCCGGAATGAAACCCTTAGTCCCTGATTCAGCCCTTTCTGTGCCGCAGCACAGGTACGGCCATTAGTCCTCAGTGCCATGTTCATGCCCGCATAGCCGGCACCCATGGAACATAGAGCGCCAAAGACAAAAGCTACACTCAATCTCCAACCCAAACTGGGGATGACCGCTAGAACAATGGCTATTACGACGACGACAATGCCCAATGTGCGATACTCTCTATGAATAAACGCCAGCCCCCCTTCCCTAATGGCGGCGGAAATTTCCCTAAGCTTCTCCGAACCCTGGTCTTGCTTTAAAACATAGCGCACGAAGAATGCAACTACGCCAGCCGCCACAAGTCCCGCGATTATACAAATCCAGACTAAGTCCATAGCTCTCCCTCCTGAATGGGCATAAAACTAGGGCACTCAAGCCAAGTCCAGGTGCCCTCGCTTTTGTTTGCTAAAATATGCATACCAGAGACGTAAGTCTAATACAAGAAGCTCTATCCGTCAACGATTTGAAGGCATAACGTCTTGTTTACCAACTGTAATAATTTGTAGCTAGACAATGCCGATAATTTTTAGTGATTCTTGGTAAAATTCAGAGTGAAAGGAGGGTAACAAATTGACAGTAGCATCACTTGTAATAGCGGCAATCACTCTAGTCCTTGCGGTCTTCATCCACAGTGAAACGAGAGATATCTTCGGTCGAATAAACTTGATAATTCACACATTGCCTGCTGCACATGATGTGAAGAAATGTATAGATGACCAAGAAAAGTCGAAACAAGAGAGAGCAAGAGTTGTATGTAACGCCCCTAAGAATACACATTTAGCATTCACCATGCCAGCTCCAGAGATATCTCGGTATAGACGGACAAAGAACAGATTTTGGGAATTTATCCGCAGGTCAGCAGGTTGCTTGTCAGGGGATATCATTGATACATCAGTTATTAAAGAATCAGTGACAGGTAAATGGGAAATCCAATCTAGCCCAGAAGGCAGTGCAGACCTAGATAAACTACTAATCACAGGCTGGGAGCCATTCAGTATCACCCCCGACAGGCAAGTTTGGGTTCGTAAACACTCTAACCCGCAAGGTGAAGAGAATCAAGGGTAAAGCGAAGAAAAGGATAGGTGCTAACGTCTCCCTTCCTTAACCTTCCCCCCAAATAGAGCTACGATAAAAGGGAGCATAGAGAGGTTCCCCCATCGGAATAACCGAAAGATTCAAACGTCTCCCGGTCTTTTTTGCCCATAATTTGGAGTTATCATCGGGTAAAATAAGAGGCTGTAAGTCCAATTGCCCACTCAATGGTTTGATTGTGCTTCCTGGCAATCCCGACCATTTTTGTGTGATGCCTCTCCCTTAAATGCTTCTTTTGCTCTTCCCTTTCTGAAGACCTGTAGTCACAGTAGGGACATTTGCGTAAGTCCTGTTTGCTCATTGTTTTGGATTTTATCCCCAGCAGTAGTGGGTGTCAATTGCAGTGCAGTGCATCCCTTTGTTCTGTTTGTTCATGTCTTCCATTAGCGGTTCACTAAGGATATAATTGAATTGAAGGGAGACTCGAATGAATCATAGAAGACTGTCTCTTGGAGAAAAAGTAAAAGATTTTCTGGGAGCCCCGTCAAACACGTTCAGTAATGTGGAACCTGAAGCGCTGGGGAGTGCTCTGAAATACTTCACAATATGGCTTGTAATATACACAATTTTGCGAACGATAGTTTTCTATACATTAGAGAGGCGAGTTTTTCAGACGCTATGGGATTTGCTTGGATTAAGCGATGCCGCACCATACTTATACCATTTTGACCCGGTTATATTTGCTCTGCTAGCTGTGGTCGGTGCCTTTGCCAGCCTTTTCATAAGCGGGTCATGGGCACACCTATTTGTACGGGCTTTCGGTGGGAGAAAAGGCTACGGGAACACTATAAAAGCATTTGCATACGGCAATACTCCGCTCTTCCTGTTTGGCTGGATACCGTTTGTAGGAACGCTATTTTCGATCTGGGCACTAGTATTAAACATAATCGGCATAAGGCAGCTACATGAAATATCTACAGGCAGAGCAATTGGCGCGGTGCTACTTGGCATAGTAACATTAATAATCATTGTATTCTTAATAGTGCTGTTCGTTGTGCTATTCGTTGTTGTCCTGGCGGCTGCGTAGTATGATTTATGCCACCAAATCTTTTATGACCATAGTCGTGATGTACCGTATAATTGGTGTCAATAGTGGCCAGGCTGAAGACAAAGGTTGCTGTAAGAAGGTGTAGCCCAGTCAGCGGATTTTATAACCCTCACTGGATTTTTCTGTGAGCCAATCGTATCCACGCTAGGCGTAGGTAGCACAAATGTCCCGAGGGGACACTCCCTTTCCTTCCGAACAATCTAGCTTTGAATAGCCGCTTACCGGGCATTGCTGTTGGGGCTAACCTGACGGTGCAAAACCTCTTCTTGTTTACCAACTATAATATTTGAGGTAAAATAGATTCGGTTTCGCGGGAGTAACTCAGTGGTAGAGTTCCTGCCTTCCAAGCAGGTAGTCTGTTTGAACTCACCGCACGCACAGATTCTACGTTTTCCTCCTTTGTTTTTTATTGAAGTAGGTAGTCTACAGCAAGGCTAACGCCTAAGCTGAAATAAGTCAATGATTTGTGCTGGCTGACTTTCTCATTCCGGTAACTCCCCTGGGTATATTTCCACCAAATTAGAGCCTGTGTTGTTCTCCCGAGACCCAGCCTCTATCGCTCTTTGGGGCTTTCTCCCCTCAATGCTATAATAGTTCTTGAGTCTTCATGGATATCTTAGCCACACTTAATCCCACCCAAAGAGAAGCTGTAGAAGCCATCGAAGGGCCTGTACTTATCCTGGCTGGACCCGGCAGCGGCAAGACCAGAGTGATTACCCATCGGGTCGCCTATCTGATTAAATTCTGCGGTGTTAATCCTCGCCACATCATGGCGGTCACCTTCACCAACAAAGCCGCCCGGGAAATGAAAGAGCGATTGGAACAACTCCTGGGGCAGGCAGCGGAGGCCTTGACTTTAGGCACCTTTCACGCCATTTGTGCTCGAATTCTCCGCCGTGAGGGCAAAGCCATAGGGCTTGACTCTAGCTTTGTTATCTACGATGAAGATGACCAGTTAAGGTTGGTGAAACAAGTCCTGGAAGAACTGAATCTTGACCCCAAGCAATATGCTCCTCAGGTTCTACGATCGGCTATCGGCGCTGCTAAGAGCCGTCTTATCGGGCCTAATGACTACGCCCAGCGGGTCAGCAGCTATTTTGAGGAGGTAGTTCACAGAGTTTATCAACGCTACCAGCAATTGCTCAGCCAGAGTCGGGCGGTGGATTTCGACGACTTGCTGATGAAGACGGTGCAGTTGTTCCAGGACCATCCTCAAATCCTCAACAGATACCAGTCAAGGTATGTTCACATTTTGGTCGACGAATTTCAGGACACCAACATCGTCCAGTATATGTTGATGAAACAGCTGGCAGGAAAATACCGGAATCTGTGCGTGGTCGGCGACCCCGACCAATCTATTTATTCCTGGAGATTTGCTGATTTGCGTAATATCCTGAGCTTCGAGAAGGATTACCCCGAAGCCAAAGTAGTGTTTTTGGAGCAGAACTACCGCTCCACCAAAACTATTTTAGAGGCAGCCTCAGATGTCATCTCAGCAAATGTCCAGCGCAAGCCCAAAAAGCTATGGACAGAAAACGAAGACGGAGCTTCGGTAACTGTTATCGAAAGTTATAATGCCGAGGAAGAAGCTCAATCTGTGGTCAACGAGATAGAGAAACTGACTGACCAAGAGCAAATATCCCTCAAAGATTGCGCCGTCATGTATCGGGTCAATGCTCAGTCACGAGCATTGGAGGAAACCTTCCTGAGGTATGGTGTGCCTTATAAGCTTGTTGGTGGCACGCGCTTCTACCAAAGGAGAGAGGTTAAGGATATTATTGCTTACCTCAGACTCATTCACAACCCCCAGGACAATGTTAGCCTTGTCCGGATAATAAACGTTCCTGTAAGGGGCATTGGGCAGCGTACCCTAAGCCATCTCCAGGATTGGGCAAAGGCTCATGATGTCTCCCTCTTCGAGGCTTTAAAACAGGTGAGTCATCCCGATTCTATCGGGACGAAGCAATCTCTTCCTCCGCGCATTACTCAAGCCCTGGCTGGATTTGATGCTGTTATGGCTGAGCTCATTGCCCAAAGCCGTGAGCTAAGTCTTTCAAGTTTACTGGATGAGATATGGGAGCACACGGGATACAGAAGATATATTCTAGACAAGGAAGATGGGGAGGATAGATGGGAGAACGTAATGGAGCTGAAAAGTGTCGCCAGCGAATATGATGAGCTCGCCCCTGAAGAGGCTTTAGTCGCATTTTTGGAAAAAATAAGCCTGGTATCGGACATAGATGAACTGGATGAAAAAGCTGACGCTGTGACGCTGATCACCTTGCACCAAGCTAAGGGATTGGAATTTCCTGCGGTTTTTATTGTTGGTCTGGAGGAAGGAATTCTCCCACACAGGAAATCTTTCGACGACCCGGAGGAGATGGAAGAGGAGCGCCGCCTTTGCTATGTGGGAATAACCAGAGCCAAGAAACGACTCTACCTTTTACGCAGTTACCGCCGAAGCTTATTCGGCGGCAGCACGGCAAACCTACCGTCCCGTTTTCTCCAAGACATCTCACCCCACCTAATAAGCCCAAGAGGGCTATGGGAAGAGAGCCCGACTCCTGTGGTTAGCGCCTACTCCCAGCCTTCACCTCCGCCTCTTGGCACTCTAGCGCTAAAGGTCGGTGACCATGTCCGCCACAGCAAATTTGGCCCCGGCATAGTGATGAATTGCCTTCCTACGAGGGATGACCAGGAACTGACCGTAGCCTTTGAAGAGGCGGGGGTTAAGAAGCTCCTCGCCAGCCTGGCACCCCTGGAAAAAATTGAGAAAGATTTCGATTTTTCCTCATAAACTATTGACAAAATACACGAAAACGTGTAAAATATTATAACCAAAATTGTTTGACAAGGTGCCAATAAGCTGGTATAATGTTGTTTAAAACAACAATATCTCAACAATATCTATTGGAAATGGTGGAACTAGATAGCTACATCAATATTCATGAAGCTGCTAAGCAAATAGGTATCCACGAGGAATCGCTTAGGCGGATTATCCGTATTGGAACGTTACCCGCCGAAAAAATAGGCGGGCAATGGTTTATCCCTCGAGAGCAATTTAGTTTGTTCCTTGCTACCTACGATGCGAAGACAGGTAAAAGAAAGCAAATGATTTGAGCTAAAGAAAAAGATAGGAGGTGATTTCGAATGTTTAAAAATGTGTTAGTTGCAAATGGGAAAGCAGCATACGAAGTAGCGCTTTTTGATACTGGAGCAGCTGTTTGCTTAATAGATGCCCAGATTGCTAGCCAACTGGGACTCCACTTTACAGGAAGGAAAATTCCCTTGGAAAGTGTCTCTGGACAAGTCTTCTACACTTATGAAGCAATAGCTTTAATATATGTGCCCGAAGCAAACTGCTGGAGGAGGCAAGAGGTTTATGTCCCTGAAGAATCCATTGAGGTGGGTGAAAAAGTGATAATTGGAAGAGATTATATGCAATCGGTTAAGATGGGTTTAGAATACCAGGACGGAGAGAAGATCTGGTCTTCATCATCCAAGGATGCAAGTAAATCCTTTAAGCTACTGCCTCCCTTGGGAACATTAGCAGGCACTATCGCGGGTGGAATATCGGGAGGAAGTAAAGGCGCTTTAAAGGGCGGGCTTATTGGCTTTGGCATCGATTGTATAGCCAATGTGTTCTATAATTTTATCGGTCGACAAAACTAAGCTACTGAAGGCCGGGAATTAGTGACTAAAGGGAGGTTGAACTGAAGTGCCAGAGACGAAACGCCAACAAACTCTTCCGGGATTCACTTCGGAGTTAGGCAGGATTATTCATGGAGACTGCTTAAGCGTTGTAAGTACACTTCGCGAGGAATGTATTGACCTAATCATTACATCTCCTCCTTATGCAGATAACCGCAAGAAGAGCTACGGGGGAGTCCCTATTAAGCACTACGTCGAATGGTTCTTACCTATATCTGACCAACTTAAGCGCGTTCTCAAACCTGAGGGTTCTTTTATCTTAAATATTAAGGAACGAGCAATCAATGGTGAGCGCCAAACCTACGTGTTGGAGTTAATTCTTGAGATGAAAAAGCAGGGGTGGCTCTGGATTGAAGAATATATGTGGTGCAAAAAGAACTGCTACCCAGGCAAGTGGCCTAACCGATTTAGAGACGCTTGGGAACGTTGTCTACACTTCACTAAACAAAAAAATTTCAATATGTTTCAGGAAGCGGTCATGGTTCCAATGGGTAACTGGGCAGAAAAGCGACTAGAGAAGCTAAGCGATACTGATCGCATTCGTGATGAATCTCGCTCACTTAGTGGGTTTGGGAAGAATGTCTCGCATTGGCTTGGTAAGAAGTATGTCTATCCTACAAACGTCTTACACCTTGCTACAGAGTGTTCCAATCGCAATCACAGTGCAGCATTTCCAGTTACTCTACCAGCTTGGTTTATCAAATTATTTACAAAGGAGGGGGATGTGGTCTTAGACCCGTTCATTGGTTCGGGAACAACAGCTTTAGCCTGTATCGAACTCAACAGACATTACATTGGCATTGAATTGATGGAAAACTATTATAAACTGGCGCTCGAGGCGACTGCTGCTCATCGCAAGCTAGTCACGGTGGTAAGAGAAAGCAACCATGAACGCGAATGAACTACAAACCTTAATAAGCAAGTGCCTTCAAGATTTTTACGAACGGCGGGTGCGGAAATTGGAGGAGCTCCGACTAAAAAATTTCCTACACAGAAAGAACCCATACCTTTTTAAGGCATTAGGAACACAAAAGGCTTCAGAAATTGTCGAGAAAATACTAACTGCATATATTGCTGCTTCGGATGAAACTATGTTTGGCGAGGCTTTCTTTGAACCTATCGCTCGAATTGCTTCAGAAGCCAAGGTGTCCGACGCAGAAGGCGTGGACTTTGTGATTGAGTCTGAAGACCGTGTTCTCGCCGTGGCATTGAAGTCAGGACCCAACATTTATAACGCTAGCCAGAAAAAACGCCAATCCCAAGAATTCTTGGCACTGCGCAGTCGCCTTTACAAGCTCCATAAGGAGTTTGACCCTATGCTTGGACACGCTTACGGACGAGCCAAAGCGGAGCCTACTAAAGACCTTATTTATAGACGTCGTTCGGGACAAGCTTTCTGGGCTGAAATTATAGGTGACCCTGATTTTTACCTAAAGTTGATAAGGATGATGAAGGATGAGCCAGCTAAACATAAAGAAAAGTATACCCCCGCATGGGATGCCGCCATAAACAAATTCACCGCGGAATTCATCAAAGATTTCTGCTTCGCTGACGGCCGCATAGATTGGGAAAAATTGGTACGCTTTGTTAGCGAAGATAAGGACCAGAAACCTTAGATAACTACGAATAAGGAATGGGACTTAAAATAGAATTTAGATGCCTATTAAGGTTTTAGAGTCGGAGGTTGTCGCCAAGATCGCTGCTGGGGAGGTGATTGAGAGGCCGGCCTCGGTAGTCAAGGAGCTTATTGAGAATTCCCTGGATGCCGGAGCCAACCAGATCGCCGTAGAAGCCCAGGGCGGTGGAGTAGGGCTAATCAAAGTGAGCGACAATGGGGCTGGTATTCCAGCATCGGAGTCAGAGCTAGCCTTTCACAGATATGCCACAAGCAAGATCGGCAACTTAGACGACTTGGAGAAAATCTCCAGCCTCGGCTTTCGGGGCGAAGCCTTGCCCAGCATTGCCGCTGTCGCTGAAGTAGAAATTCTCACTCAAACCTCTTTGGAGACCGTAGGCAGCTACCTGCATTTGAGAAAGGGCGAGGTAGTTGGCAAGGAAAGCCGAGCCAGGCCCCCAGGCACCACCGTAACCGTGCGCCGCTTGTTTCGCTATTTCCCGGCACGACTTAAGTTTCTCAAATCGGTAAATACCGAAAATAGCCACATCGCCCACTTGGTAAGCCAGTACGCCCTGGCTTTTCCTGAGGTTAAGTTCAGCCTGGTTCTTGATAAACGTCCCAGCCTGCGCACTACGGGCAATGGCGACCTGCGCGAGGTGGTAAATGCGATCTATGGTTCAGAGGTAGCTCAAAGGATGCTAAAGGTGGAACAAAAGGACGGACTGGCTAAAGTCGGCGGCTTAGCAAGCCCACCTTCCTTAGCCCGTTCTAATCGTAACTATCTCAGCTTTTTCGTCAATCGAAGGTGGGTGCGCAGTCCCTTGCTAACTCGGGCGACCGATGAAGCCTATCGTGGCTTACTTATGGATGGCCAGCATCCCATGGCGGTAATCAATATCTCCTTGCCGGCTCAAGAGCTTGACGTCAACGTCCATCCTGCCAAAGCCCAAATAAAGTTTTGCCATGAGCAAGCGGTCTTTAGCAGCGTACAGAAAGCCATCGAGGAGGCATTAGCCAGGACGCCTATAGCCAGCTCGAAGGCCGTGCCCTTCTCAGTCAGCTCAGGACAATGGCAGAGCCCCCGCATGATAATGGATAACGAGCCAGCTTTTGTTGTTGCCCAGCTGCCGACCATGGAATTACCAGTTTTGAGGGTACTGGGGCAGCTAGCCAACACCTATATTATCGCCGAAGGACCTGATGGACTCTATCTTATCGACCAACACGCTGCTCATGAGCGCATACTTTATGACCGAATTTCAGCGCAGTGGGCACAAAAGGAAGTTGAAGTCCAGGGATTACTCCAGCCGATAACCATAGAGCTTAGCCCCAGAGAAGAAGAGACCCTGAGAGCTAGTAAAGAGTTTCTGGCTGAGTTTGGCTTCACTATTGAGCCTTTCGGAAATAGAAGCTATGTGATACGCGCCATACCGGCACTAATGGCCAAGGCGAATATTATTGAGATAATAAGCGCGCTGCTTGATAACCTTGCCAGCAAGGAAAGCCCCCATCCCTGGGAGGAAAAGATAGCCCAATCTTTGGCCTGCCACGGCGCTATCAGAGCGGGACAGCAGCTAAGTGATGAGGAGATGCGGGAATTAATAAGGCAGCTAGAGCAAACCAAGCAACCGCGCAGCTGTCCCCATGGCCGGCCAACTATGATTCATTTAAGTTCGCATCAACTAGAGAAGGAATTTGGCAGAATAAGCTAGAAAACTAGCAAGGTTACTAGTCCAAAATTTGCTTCACAGATTTTCTATTTGCATAAACCAGAAGCCGGTCTCCTTCCATGATTTTCTCCTCCAAATCCGGCCTCGTTAGGTAAGTACCGGCCCTGTCTATACTAAGGATTTCTATGTCCCCTTCTGCGGTGATATCAGCCACAGACTGGCCGATGCTCTTCGAGCTTCCTTTTATCATGGCAAGACTAATAGCCCAGTCCTTCTCCACATGGAATACTTCCTCAACCGCTGGAGCTCCCCTAAGAATTCGCTTTATAAATGGCCTTTGCAGCCGGTCAACAATCCGCTGGCCAACATTGCTTCTTATAATTAGTTGATAGAGGCCGAATATGCCTCCAATTATTATGGCCAGGCGAATGAAAAACCACATGTAACCACTCACCTGGGTGAAAGATGCTACTAAAGTGGCAATTATAGTGACTAGTCCGGCATTTCCCAGTATAATGAGAATGGTTACAATTCTACGCCTGGTTCTGTGCCCCACCACTCGTTCAGCTTCTCTCGTCGTGAAGCCTGTTCCCGAGAAAGCAGATAATGCCTGAAATCTAGCTACCTCAGGTTCTATCCCAGTTAACTGGAGGGCAAAGCCTCCAATTCGTACGATGATGAAAGAAACTAGAATAGCTGTCAACAAAATGCCTACATAAGCCATACTCAACACCTCCAACTTACGTTCTGCTTAACCATGAATGGCACCGCTTGTGTGGAAGGTCGCGGGTGCCCCATCGCTTCACCCTTCGGTTCAGATGCCAGAGACATATTCCTCATTCAGTAACTTTAGAGCCAGCTCTTCCTCCTGAAATAGACTACCAGAGAAATGCCTATCACCGCCATTATAATCAAGATGCCGAAGTACCCGTACCTCCACTCTAGCTCTGGCATATTGGCAAAGTTCATGCCGTAGATGCCGGCAATGAAGGTCAGAGGAATGAAGATAGTGGCTATGAGTGTCAGCACCTTCATCACCTCATTCATGCGGTTGGACACTGAAGAAAGATAAGTGCTCAGTACACTCTCAGTCATATCTCTGAGACCAAGAGTGAGCATCTCAATCCGCACCAAATGGTCATAGATGTTGCGGTAATATATTTGAGCCCGCTCGCTTATCAGGCCATATTCGCCGCGGCTGAGCCTGTTCACTATTTCCCGCTGAGGCAATATGACTCGCGTCAACGCCAGTATGCTGCGTTTGAGCTGCATAATCGACATCAGTGTTTCTCTCTTCGGCTCGTGAAGTGCCTCGGCCTCGAGTTGGCCATTCTTCTCATCCATCTCCTCGATAGTCGGCATGATATTATCCACCAAGGCATCGATAATGTCGTGAGCCAAGAAATCGGCTCCCCTGCGCATAAGACGTCCATCTTTTCGAATCTGGTCCAACATAGATGAAACCGACCTCATGGGTACATCATGGCTGGTGACCACGTAGTTTTTCCCCAGAAAGAGGGCGAGTTCCGTGGTCTCCACTACATCAGACTCGATGTGATAATTGATGCCATGAACGATGATAAACAAGTAGCCCTCAAAGTCATCTATCTTGGGTGGATGTATATTCTTGCTAGTGCAGTCTTCCACTGCCAGGGGATGGAAACCGAATACATCGGATAGTAACTCGGCATCCTCGTTTGTCACGTCCTCCATATCAACCCAGAGCAGTCCCTCCCCCGTTGCCAGAAAGGTCTTGATTTGTTCCGTACCTAGCTGGTCCAGGAGTTTCCCATCCGGTGCCAGATAGAAAGCACACTTTATCATCGTCGCCTCCTTAACCTTCGCAAAAGTCGCTCAATACCGAATACTACCGGAAGAAACGTCGGAAACTCCTTTTCAGTCAACATTAGTTTGCCATCCATTTCAGCCTACCAGGAATGTCATCATTCACACTATAGCACAAGCCGTATCCTGCCATAATATTTGCCTAGCTCTGCCCAAGTATTACCTATCAATAATCCCGATACCAGCCCTCAGCCACCGGGGCGAATTTGCCGTTTTCAGCCCCCAGCCTGGAATACCAGGGCTTGCCGTAGATATCAGCTATTTCAGCCAGTTCCTGCAACCTTGGAGCAGCCGTATTCTGGAAAAAATTCATCCTCTCATCCCGAGAACGAATTTGGGCGCCCTCCTGCCACAGGGCACGCCCTGCCAAAAAACCGGAAGCTCCCGCCTTACAGGCTATCTTCACCTGCTTCCTGAACGACTCA
>Ga0209635_10000528_pt1 | contig 26328 bp, 24 predicted proteins | sample DeeMarSWOR230_32_FD_187463 | JGI IMG/M metagenome (GOLD analysis project Ga0209635, IMG submission 187463) | Marine sediment microbial communities from White Oak River estuary, North Carolina - WOR-2-30_32 (SPAdes) (version 2) | ecosystem: Environmental > Aquatic > Marine > Intertidal zone >...
ATACCCTGCAGCTTGCTGCAGGGTCGTTCATTGAGAGGTTAAAAGATTCCGAGGAGGAAAGGGGCCAGGGATACTGTGTGCGATAGATCGGCCTGACGGAGGATTGCTAAAATTTCAATCCATTGAGGTCTCTCCACCCATTCCCTGGAGACCTAGAATTTCGGTTGTCACCATAGCGTCTTCGTCAGAACCTGTCAAGAATTTTGTTGACGATTAGACTCCTCTTTGAGGTTGTTCAGAAACAACAGTCCTAAACCTGATTCACCGGATATCTTGGTGATTCTCCTGTTAGCACTCTAACGACTTCCTGCGAGGCTGTTCTACGGGCCTCTTCGATGGATTCTTCAGAATAATATGCAGAATGAGAGGTAATAATGACATTATCCAAATTGAATAATGGATTTTCAGGCCGCCAATTTTTCTTTTTGGCAGGTTCTTCCTGCAAATCATCAAGTCCAGCTGCTGCAATCCTTCCTTCCTGAAGAGCCCGGTAGAGCGATTGATTGTTAACAATGGGACCTCTAGCAGTATTGATGAGAATGGCTGATTTTTTCATTTGCCTCAGTTCACCATCAGCAAATAGGTTTCTAGTTTCTTCTGTAAGCGGAGCTTGAATGATTATATAATCTGATTCTTGAAGTAAGACTTGAAAATTAACAGGAATCACCCCATACTCTGATAAGACTTCTTTACCGACATAAGGATCGTGAACGATTATTTCCATACCAAATCCTTTTGCTCTCAGGGCTATTGCACGTCCTATCTTTCCAAATCCGAGCACGCCCAATGTACTGCCACGAATTCGATGTATCGGCTGTCCAGACTGCCAACGCCAAATTCCTTCGTGGGTAGCCTGGTTGTAGACAAATAGTTTTCGAACCGATGCCAAAAGTAAAGACATGGCATGGTCAGCGACCTCATCAGTGCAATAATTGGGTACGTTAGTGACAATTATTCCTTTTTCAGTAGCAGCATCAACATCAACGATATCCACACCGGTCCCATATCGAGCAATCACTCGGCAATTTTCCAGGGTTTCGATCGTCTTACGTCCGACTCTAGCATATTGCGTGATAATGGCATGGGCATCACTAGCGACATCAATTAACTGCTCTTCTGTTTTACATTGAGCAGCAACGACGTTGATGTTATATTTTTCCATTTCTTCTTTCTCGATATTGAAATCTCCATAATCATAATCACTGATAACTACTTTAAACTTCTTGCTCATAGCCACCCCCATCTTTGTTTCAATAAACGCCATTGAAACTGAAGCATTTTCTAGATCTTGCTACCAAATAGTTCCACCATCTTGTTAACGATCATAAGAGGGTTTTCTTAGTCTGTCAATATACTTCTCAGCCCAGCGGGCCCAGTGCGAGGAGTTCGCCGGAAGTTCACACTTCAGCGCAGCGATTCCGCAACTTAGTTTTTAACCTATTTCTCTTTCCTCTATAGACGGATATTTTATAGCCAAAATTATCCTTGAGCAAATTCGCATTCGCAGAAAAGACTTGACTTTCCCTATGTTCTGTTATCTGTTATATATAACAGACGGAGAATCATCCATATATAGAACCCAAATGTCAAAGCAAGAACGCGAAAACCGATCTCGACTCAAACGTTATATAAGCTACAAAGAATTTATAAGAGGAACTCTCTCCATCAGAGAAAGAGTCTGCGGTAAACCCAATTGTAAATGTCAAAGGGGAGAGAAACATGTCTCCCTCTTCCTCACAAGAAGCAAGGGTGGAAGGATTGAGCAACTTTATATCCCCAGGGAAAAAGAACAGCTCGTGCGCAGGTTGGTCAAAAATTATCGTGACGTTCGAGATTTACTGGAAAAGATCTCCTCTATCAACTGGGAGAAGTTAAAAAGTAAACCATTCTCAGACGCTTTCTCCGGTATGCAGAGAGACTCTATCAGTTCAGCCAACTCGTCTCTGCGGTGACTGATTCCCGACAACATCCCTCCATCAAGACCCCTATCTTATTCCGAAGTGCATTCATCATGATGCTGACTGAGATGGGCAGTCTTAATGCCTTGGAACAGGATAGAGACAACAGTTTCTGGCGAGAGTGGCTGGGAAGGGATTTACCGAGTGCGGATACGATGGGAAGAGGTTTTTCTCAGATGGAGTTGGGCTCAATCCGTTTCTCGATACGTCATATCTACACAAGGCTCAAGAGGAATAAGGCGTTAAAGAAGACTCATGGCTTTCATGTGTTGATTCTCGACGGTCATGAGCACACCTCAAGTTATTTAAGATGGTGTTAGGGTTGTCAGAGACGAAGAGTCCATATTTGAATATCAAGCCCTGCTTAAGACGCAGGCACAGCGATCCCCGTTTTGCCAGGCTGATATTTGCAGACCTTTATGATGGGACCTATCAGAAAATCCCTCCATGGACAAATTCTTCCCTTCGATCATAGTATCTCCATTTCTCCTTCCTTAAATAGGGGAAGTTTTCTTCCTCATCAAAAATAGCCAAAAATTAGCATGAGACACAAGCCCAAAATTCCGTTAAGCCGAATCTCTTCGTGAAAAAAATCTGCTTTTTAATGGGAGGTTTTCGCTTTTCGCGAAAGGTTGCTGAGTCGCTGTTTTGGGCCTTTTTCGCTTGACATACAATCCTAAATCCTCTATACTCGCATCGTCCTAAAGCGAGTTCTTACCACATACTAAATACTAAAGGAGGTAACGACCATGACACACAAACTGCTGTTCAGGAGCATAGCTGGCGTGGTCGCTATTGGAGCCGTGATTTTTTCCGGGACACTGGTGTTTGCCGTTGATTATGCTAATCCGGTGTCTCTCAACACAGGTGCCCAGGCTCCCTTCGACAATGTGGGGCACAAGGGAAGTAGCCCCATCCGCGTCGCCTACATGCCGCCGGCCACCGAATTCAACTACTACATCGCGATCGGCGAAGGTATCAAAGGGTTGGCCAAAGAGAAACGCGTGGAGGCCTTCATGCTGGCGCCGCAGAGCGGGGCCGACATCAACGGCCAAATGGGCATGCTGCAAGACGTTATCAGCCAGGATGTTGACGCAATCATCTTGTCGACCCATGACGAGCATGCTGCCGCTCCGCTAGTAAAACGGGCGGTTGCCGAGGGTATCGTCATGATCATTGTCAATTCAGACATCAGGAACTTCCCGACCCCCGTACACGGCGTTGTCGGCTACTCCCAGCGCAAGGGTACGCATAAGATCGGCGACTACATACTCGAGAAAGTTAAAGGTAAACCGCTGAACGTGGCGGTTATCGAAGGGCAGCCCGGTTACCATTCCACCGAGCGATGCGGTGGTTTCTACGATGCCATCGAGGGATCGAACTGCAAGGTCGTGGCCAGGCTCGACGGCAAGTGGAACGTCGAGGGCGGAAACACCGCCGGCATGGACCTTCTTCAGGCCCACCCGGAGATCGAGCTCATCTTCGCTGCCAACGACTACATGATCATGGGCGCAGCATTGGCTGCCAAGGCGCTTGGCCGAACCGATCTTATTCTCTTGGGCAATGACGGTGACACCGCGGGACTGGAGGAGATCTACGCGGGCAATGTTACGGCGACCGTCAACACCACACCCTTCGTCATGGGGCAGGTCGCACTACAGGTGGCACTCGACAGCCTTGAGGGCAATTACAAAGGCGGTTGGGTCGAGACACCAACCACAATCGTCGACAAGGACAATGCACTACAGGCTTTGCAGCAGCCCGAAAAGCTCTATCCTAAACCGTCGCGGAAGTACTAAAGCCAGGGAAGGCCACCGCCGGGGGCTGCCAGTTTGGGCACACACGTTGCGGCGGTGCCTCGGTGGCGGAGAACGCGTCAAGTGACCGATTGAGGTGGCATGGAGCGGACCGGCGAGCCCATCTGGGAGCTGATTGACATCATTAAAGACTTCCCCGGTGTTCGGGCTAACGATAAAGTGTCAATCAAGCTTTATCCAAGTGAAATCCACGGGCTCGTCGGGGAGAATGGGTCTGGCAAGTCAACCCTAACAAAAACTCTGTCCGGCGCACACCAGCCGGACAGCGGCGAAATTCGTCTGTACGGCGAGCTGATCAGGCTCGACAACCCAATCGTAGCCCGCCACCACGGTATTGCCACCGTGTTTCAGGAGTTCTCGCTCGTTCCTACGCTCACGGTAGCGGAGAACATTTACCTCGGTCAGTTGCCCACGCGGCCGGGTGTGCCAATAGTCGACTGGAAGAAGATGCGCGAGGGGGCTGTTGGGATCCTCGCTGGCCTAGAGATCGGTATCGACCCCGAGGTCATCGTCGGCAATCTGCCGGTCGCTGAACAGCAACTGGTGGAGATCGCAAAGGCGATCTCCGCGGACGCCTCCATGATCATCCTTGACGAGCCGACCACCGCACTCGGCATTGCGGAGATCGAACACCTACACGGCCTACTGCGCCGCATGAAGCAACAGGGACGGGCGATCCTCTACGTATCGCACCGGCTGGACGAGGTGGTCGAGATCGTCGACGTGGTAACAATCCTCAAAGACAGCAGGGTCGTCAGCACAGCTGAGGAGTCGAAGATCGAGATCGAGTACATCGTCGGCAAGATGGTGGGTGAGGAGATCAAAGAACACTACCCCAAGGTGACGAACACGAGCGATACGCCGATTCTCGAGGTGCGCGACATGTGGTCCGAGTATAGAGTCAACGGAGTGAGCTTCTCCTTGCTTCATGGTGAGGTCTTCGGCCTCGGCGGAGTACTGGGATCCGGACGGACCGAAATCGCACGTGCCCTGTTCGGCATTGATCCACTGACGCGCGGCCAGATTCGTCTGAACGACCGGCTTGTGGAGTTCCACTCGCCGCAGGACGCGATCCGGGCTGGGCTGGCCTTTGTGCCAGAGAATCGCAAGTTCGATGGCCTCTTCTTCAACTTCCAGGGACGGCAGAACATTACCATTGCGAACCTGCGCGCACTGCTACACAACGGCCTGCTCGACCTGGGCAAGGAAAGGAACGTCAGTCTGTCCTACATAGACCGGCTGCAGATCACTCCAGATGCCGACAGGAAGTTCGTGAACTTCCTGTCGGGTGGGAACCAGCAAAAGGTGATCATTGCCCGTTGGCTTTATTCCGGGGCGGACGTCTTCATCCTTGACGAACCCACCCAGGGACTCGACATCGGTGCAAAGATCGCCGTCTACAACCTTATCAACAAGATCACCGCGCAGAACAAAGCCGTCATTTTCATTAGTTCTGACCACGACGAGCTGCTGGCCATGAGCGATCGCATCGGCGTGGTGCGGAGTGGCAAAATCGTCGATATCGTCGATGCAAAGAAGCTGGACAAGACCGAGCTGGTGCGCAGCTCGTCCGGAGGATCCTGAGCAGGATGAAGTCGTTCCTCGAGTCGCAATTAGTCGGACCGCTGGCAGCGATGATTCTCGTGACCGTGATCGTCGCGCTGACCACCGAACGGTTCCTCGACGCGAACAATCTCGGCAACCTCACACTGCAGGTGAGCATTGTGGCTCTAACGGCGATCGGTTCGACGATCGTTATCTTCACCGCCGGCATCGACTTGAGCCCAGGATCGGCGATCGCGCTCCTCACGATGGTCTTTGCGGTTACCGTTAAGTTCTGGGCAGTACCGTTCGGTCTAGCCGTCGTGTTTATTCTTCTGCTCGGCGCGTTCCTCGGGGCAATCAATGGGTTCCTCACTGCCTACATGCGGATTCCCGCTTTCATTACGACACTTGCAGCGCTGAGTGCGTTCCGCGGCATGGCTTTCATGTTCAACAAAGGGTCACCGGTGTTTTCCGTGTCACGCCTTCTGGACCCACTCTTCTACGGCAAGGTGCTGGGGATTCCGCTACCGCTTTACTATGTCGTCTTCTTTTATGCGCTAGCCGCGTTGCTGATGCGCTACACGCGGCTTGGGCGCCAGATCTATGCGGTTGGCGGCAATCCCTCAGCGGCGCGGTTGTCCGGTATCGACGTGAAGCGGGTGCAGCTCTTCGCCTTCATAATAGCCGGTTTCATGGCGGCGGTCGGGGCGTTGTTGATGGCCGCGCGCCTTAACTCCGGGTCACCCAACTACGGTGTCGGACTGGAGCTGAAGGCGATTGCAGCGGCAGTCATCGGCGGTGCAAGCCTGTTCGGTGGACGCGGCAACGTCCTAAGCACGCTAATCGGCGCACTCACCATCACCATCGTCCAGAACGGCCTTAACCTCAACGCGGTTCCGACGTCGATACAGAACGTCGTCATCGGCTTGATCATCGTCATAGCTGTCGCAATCGACATGTGGCGGGAGGAGATCAGTCTGATTTTTCAGCGGCTGATACCGTCGCGTAATCCTTAAACGAATCGGACATTGCGAGGATTAGAAAATAAACGTTTAACCCAATAAGCAGACAGGAGGTAGAGTTATGGCTTATCCAAGAACCTTTTCCCACATAGGAGTTTCAGTTACTGATCTTGAAAAGGCGGTGGAATTTTATACCGAAGTATTTGGTTGGTATGTGATTATGCCGCCGACGGAAGTCGTGTCGGATGACAGCGCCATTGGCATTATGTGCGACGATGTATTTGGCGAAGGTTGGGAAAAATTTAAGATCGCCCATTTATCCACGGGTGATCGGGTCGGCGTTGAGCTTTTCGAATTTAAAGACGCCCAGGCGCCTGAAAAGGATTTCGAATACTGGAAAACCAGTATTTTCCATGTTTGCGTGCAAGATCCCGACTTAGAGGGTTTAGCCAAAAAGATCGTCGAACATGGCGGAAAACAACGAATGCCGGTTCGCTACTACTACCCGGATGACAAACCCTATCGAATGGTTTATTGCGAAGACCCCTTCGGTAATATTATTGAGATCTACAGTCACAGCTATGAGTTGACCTATTCACCCGGGGCTTACGTTTGATTAAGCCGTCTAAAAGCAACTCCGTGCCGCTTTGCATTTTTGTCAAAGCATAGACTTATAGTAAGGGATAACAGTACCTATTTAACTGCAAGGCGGTAAGCTGCGGTTTGATGAATCAAACCTTCTTTGAAAGGGGTTTCGATGAGTCGAAAACTGAAAATGGTCATAACGGATTATGATTATGGTAATGTAAATGTCGAGAGGCCGGTGATTGAAAAAGCAGGAAAAGGGGAACATCCGTGAAATTGTGGCTTTCTCTGGGAGATTTCCGTAATTCCTGCGCATCATACCTATTTTTATGTTCTCTATTTTCTAGATCGGCCAGCCCTAAGAAGATGTTATTGCGTGCCCGTAGGTCTTTGTGCTTCCCGTACAAATTCACCACCCCCCAAAAGGACTTCCTGCTCGCACCGGATCAAAACCCACCTCATATCAACGAAATGAGCATTAAATTACCTAGATGAGAATTCCGGTAATTTTCCTGCCATTATCTGTCTTCTCATCTCCACTAGCCGCTGGCTTCCAAACCGAGCCATCTCCGTTTCCCATAATACATCGGTAAATCATAAAGGTCCTTTCAGCTTTCATTCGTGAAATATTTTCATAGCAATAAGAAAAAATTATCAGATTTCATGGGATTTGCCAGCAAGATACTTGGATTTTATAATAATTTCAATTGATTACAAATATGAACACTATTGGCATATTATATGCACCAGCATCCAAAAGTAACAGAAGTAACCGAAAGGCCAAACCATCGGTGAGTGTGGGGCGGAGGGGATATCCTAAACCTTGCGAGTTACGGCATCATACCAGAGAGCTGGGTTGCCGAAGTGAACAAGAGAGTCTGCTTTTTGTGAACGGTAGCAAATAGAGTAGACAATACAAATAGCGCTGGAAATAAAACCACGTCATTTTATAAATACAAAGAACAATTTATAGAGGGGTTTTGATATGATTTTTTTCGGGATTGGATTGGTTTTTTTTATGGCTGCAGTTGTGATAGCGGCATGGGCATTCAATCAAATCCGCAGTAATCAAATTTCCTAATAACCGGAGCAGAAAAGTCCCTTGTCATATGTAACGTTGGGTCTGAAACAACTTACGATAAGCTCTTTATCTCTCGGGACTTAGTTCTGACATTTCCCCTTTTCCCGGTCAGCCAGCCGAAAAAGGACCTCATTGGCTGCTTGTAAGTTTTTCCACTCCTCGCACAAACTCATCACTCGCCCAAGCATGTACTGTATAAAATAACTAATTGGTTACCTCTGATTATTCTGCGTATGTGCTTTCAAATATGGTTCACATCGAAGGGATGATCCGTGTGAACAAAGGTGTGATAAGAATTGAATCGGTTGACGTATATTGTCTCTTTTACCTCCACGTTTCCACCGCAACCGTTGACTCCTTAATGACAAACACCCTTTCGTTGTTGCTCTTCTTATCGGCGGGGAAAATAAAAAAACTCTTCCTTTCGGGTGTATAGCCATTTGTCGTGCCGTACATCACTTCCCCATCGAAAAAGGTAACCTTAATCTTTAACCCATGGATGTTTTTAAGGCTGTCCCAAGAGAAGTCTTCGGGGCCTCGATAGTCTTTATTTCCCTCGAAGGTTTTGACGAAAAAGACCGCCTTCAAGGACGAATTGGAGACCTCGATAACCTCTTTCGCGTATTGGGTTTCGGTGATGTGGAAGACATTTCTATGAGGGAAGAAGTCGTAAGTATACCCCTTTAACATTTTGCCGTCTCGAAATCGAACAACCACCTTATTCTCTATCTTCAGCATGATAACTTTTCCTTCTCCACCAGGCCACAAGATCTAAGGTTAGAGTATTATGATTTTTTTGCTAATTCTGTAACTTCGAAATGAAAAGCAAGAAATGTGCCATAATGTTTTCACAAAAGGGAAAAGGGAGGTTGGTTCTGAGACAAGTTCCGATAGGCCCCTTATTTAGGGTACAATTCTTTTCTGATATTTTCTCTTTTCGCAGTTGGCCAACCGGAAGAAGACCTCATTGCCTGCGTGTAAATCTTTCTGTTTCTTGTACAAACCACCATATGGATTTCCCGTTCGATCCTGACTTAAACCGACTCCGATATCAAGAAATGAGTTGGGAGTCCAACTTATGAATTAAAGGATTTAGCTTCGCTCAACGAATTCCACGACATTCCCGTCCGGATCTTTGACCATGGCAATACGGACCCCGGGGCGAATCTCCTTTTCGGGCAGAAAAAACTCGATTCCTTTGCTTCGGAGTTCGTTGCAAAGCCCTGTAAGATCCTGAACGACGAAGGTGATGTAGCGAAAACCCAGTTGGCCTTCCAGCCCAATAGGCCCCTTCGGTGGTATGGTGTTAGGTTGGGTTATCTTGAAATCGCTGCTGCCGAAGCGCAAACGGTGCATGGTTCCGAACCATACCGGCCTTTCACCCACGTACTCCAGCCCTAAGATGTCCCGATAAAACTCGAGACTGGCCCTGATATCGCTGACTAAAATACCGAGGTCCAAAGAATCTTTGGCAGGTTTCATCATGACTGTTCTCTCCTTTCATTGCTGTATATCATGATCATAGAGGAACTCAATGGTACTGACTTAATTGGGGTATGTAAAGAACCTCTGCCTATTTTACTTAAAAACATTCAGTTTGAATGAGCCCGATCTACGATTTTTTTATTGACACAAGCATTCAGTCACCTAGAATCGGAGATATTGATAAAGCCAGACCATCTTTGAGGATGGAATGCAAAGCTATATGTTTTTCTGTTTTATGAACCGCATCCATGGCAGGGCATTAAAGCAGACGACTACAGGTAGCTTTTTGCTATAGGGGAGGAACGACGATGGTGGGGACTATGATCCTCGTTTTTGTCGGAGTACTATTTGCAGTAGTCCTGCTTCTTTGGCTCTTTGGGGAACGTTGGCGGCCCCTGCGGTCCTCGACCTGGAAGATGATGCGGGAGGGTGGCTTACGGCGATTCCTCAATCTCAGTTCTTTGCATGGATATACCTATCTCCGCTGGACTAACCAGTATATTAAATTGCTCTTCAGCTTACCTTCACCGAGCCCACGAGCCAAGAAGTGGCTGGCCGACCACTACCACGGTAAGGTGCTGACACCGGAACTAGCTCGGGCCATGATCAGACTCGACCAGAATATCCCCCTGCGCGACTTGGAACAAATAGTTCTTTACCCCATGGCTCGGGATCTGTTGCTCAAAGGCCCGCCTGATGTGACTGTCTATGAGTGCGCTTGTCGTCACGCCCATGCCAATCCCTGCCAGCCAACCCAGGTGTGCATGGTAGTCGGCCAGCCTTTTGTGGATTTCATCTTGGAGCACAATCCACAAAGCAGCCGCCGACTCACTCAGGCAGAGGCTGTTGAACTCCTGGAGGCCGAGCACGAGCGCGGACATTTGCACTCAGCCTGGTTCAAGGATGCTATGTTAAACCGCTTCTATGCCATCTGCAACTGTTGCAAGTGCTGCTGTGGCGGAATACAAGCCATGGTGAAGTATGGCATTCCGATGGTGGTTTCTTCGGGTTACGTCGCCCAGGTGAACGAGGCACATTGTGCAGCCTGCTCGACATGTATGGACGTCTGCCCTTTCGAGGCTATTCAGATGGATGGGATGGCCGCGGTGAACTGGGAAGCGTGCATGGGGTGTGGGGTTTGCTTTGGACAGTGCCCCGATGGTGCCATGTCACTGGTGCGCGACGAGAAGAAAGGCGTGCCGTTGGACGTGCGCTTACTGGTGCAGGGGAAATCAGAATGATGCAGAAAAGAGAAAAAGGAAAAAGGGGTCACCCCGTTGATATTCGAGAAAATTTCTAGAGACGTAACCTTTCTATGGCATCTGCACTGGAAGAATTAAGAAAACTCAACCGCGAACTCTTTCATTCAATATGGAAAGTCGCACAAACGGGGCATTTAGAGCTCCTGGGCGAGGAACAAATGCGGTTGGCCAAGATTATGTTGGAGCATGAAGAATACCATAATCAATTTGAGGAAAGGAGTGGATCTCGATGAAATTGAGTGCTCTACCCCGAGTTAGACTCACGAATCTACCGACCCCCCTCCAAGAGCTACCCAATTTGTCAAAAAGCCTCAAAGGTCCAAGGATCTTCGTCAAACGCGACGATATGACAGGGCTTGCTTTCGGTGGCAACAAGACGAGGAAGCTTGAATATCTGATGCCGGACGCCCTCAGGTACAAAGCAGATTACATAGTCACTGGTGCCGGCTTCCATTCGAATTGGTGCACACAGACCGCGGCCGCCGCCCGCAGGCTAGGCATGAAAATCGTTCTTATAAAAATAGGCCCAACGGAGGGTTACGATCCGAGGGACTACGATGGCAATCATCTCCTCCACTTCCTACAGGATGCTGAGATCAAAGTTGTGAAACCTGAGAATGTGCAGGAGGTCGAACAGGAGACGATGGAACAGCTGAAGGCAACAGGGAACAGGCCATATCTCCTGACTGCAAAGGGTTCTACCCCTCCGGGAGTCGCTGGATACATAAATGCCGTGCTCGAGCTCTTGCAGCAGTCCGTCGAGTTGGGTATTAACATCGATTATCTCGTTCACGCCACAGGGTCTGGAGGAACCCAGTCAGGGCTCATCATCGGCGCAAAGGCGTTCAGTACCAACGTCAAGATTATCGGCTCAACGACAGGATCGCGTTCAAAAGATCAGCAGATTGAAAATGTTTCCAACAAAATAGATGAATCCATGGAGTTTCTACAACTTGACCTTGAGATAACTGAGGGAGATATCATTGTCTACGATCAATATGCCGGTGATGATTACGGGTTCATGACCCAAGGGAAGGCCGAGGCTATCAAAATTGTGGCTGAAACGGAGGGGCTTTTCCTCGATCCAGTCTATACGAGCTCAGCTATGGCCTGCTTGATTGACTTGTGCAGAGAGGGCTTCTTTAGGCCAGAGGGTGTGGTCGTGTTCCTTCACACAGGCGGATCCGTTGCGCTGTTCCCTTACAAAACGCCAATCAAAGCTTACGCGTCAGGAGAAGCGCCCCCTTGGACAATTCCCCCATGGAGCCCATTGGCAAGCTAGGGTGAATTCATTAAGTCTTTCTCCATCTCGAACAAACTCATCACACCCACAAGGACATCAGGTTCGTCTTTCTTCCGTAAATTCCACAGCATTAGGGGGAAATCGGTTCGAAGGCACCTTTACTTACCGGTTGTTTCACCTTTGTGTTCGTCCTGGTTATTGGGATTATCCCTGATGTGAGGGTGCTGGGCGCTTTTATCTAGTGAATCGTGCAGGGTACGTGCCATGCGGCTTTGGATCTGGGAAGGGTCTTTGCCTAATCACAATCAATTCCTCATTACAGCCAATTGAAGATGGGAGTTCCTCATTCTTTTATTCTCCGACACGGAAAAAATTTAGATAAAGGTATTGACATTTTCTTTTTTTTATAGTATTTAAACAATACTATAGTCGATGGGTACCATGATGAAGATGTTGAAAAGATCTTTTTGGTTTTATTTTTGGTATTTCTTTGTCATGGTCTGCCCATTCGGCGGGAGATAAGGAGCAAAGAGAACAAAACCAGTAGCCGTGGGCAGACCGATGATACCCACGGCTTTTTTACTTGCGAGCCGTGGGAGATTCATTCCACGGCTTTTTTTATAAGGAGGCCATTAAAATGCTCGTGATTATGGAGAAAGAAGCCACCCAGGAACAAATTGATGAGGTCATGCAGAGGATTAGATCTCTCGAGTATGAGTGTCATCCCATGCAGGGGAAGGAGGGATTGCTCATCGGAGCCACAGGAGACGGCAAAGGGAGCCACCGCATCCAGGTTCTGGAGTGTCTTCCGGGAGTGGAACGGGTTGTTCCCATATCCTCCCCTTACAAGCTAGCTAGTCGGGAGACTAAAAAGGATAAAAGCCTGTTGAAGGTTAACGAGATCGAGATAGGGAATGGAAAACTGGTTGTCATCGCTGGCCCCTGTTCAGTGGAAAGCGAAGAGCAGCTGATGGAGTCGGCCAGAGTCGTCAGAGAGGCCGGGGCATCCATCCTGCGAGGGGGTGCCTTTAAACCTAGAAGCTCACCCTACAGCTTCCAGGGGCTTGGTGAGGAGGGGCTGAAGCTTTTGGCAGCGGCCCGCAGCAGGTTCGGTCTCGCTGTTGTCACCGAGGTGATTAATCCGCGGGATGTGGATTTGGTGGCTTCTTACGCTGACATTCTCCAGATTGGGGCCCGAAATGCCCAGAACTTTTCACTCTTGAAAGAGGTAGGACAGGCAAGGAAACCTATCCTCCTGAAGCGGGGAATGATGACCAGTATCGAGGAGTACCTCATGTCAGCGGAGTATATTCTCTCGGAGGGCAATGGGGATGTCATCCTCTGTGAAAGGGGGATCCGAACCTTTGAGACGGCTACCCGCAATACTCTGGACATCAGTGCTGTGCCTGTCCTCAAGAAAAAGACCCACCTTCCGATCATCGTGGATCCGAGTCATGCAGCCGGCCACTGGGAGTATGTCACTCCTCTATCCATGGCCGCCGTGGCTGCGGGGGCGGATGGTCTGATGATCGAAGTCCACCCCTGGCCGGAAAAGGCCCTTTCCGACGGGAGCCAATCGTTAAAGCCGGATCGATTTCTGAAGCTCATGGAAGATTTACGACAGATGGCCAGGCTGGTAGGGAGGGATATTTGACCCTTCGAGACAGAAGTCTCGCTGGGGTAAAGGGTTTTCCCAAATCGCCGGGGGCTTAACGTCTTGGTTTGTTTCCCTCTAGAGCACAACCACAAGATGGCGTCAACCCTGGGCATTGTCAATTTTTTCGGAAGGGGGTTTCTGGAAATGGGGCTGATCCAGCAGGCAATAGCAACCCCCTGGTATGAAACCGTCATCGGCATGCTCGAGATCGTTCCAAATGACACGTGGGAGCTCTTCCATGATCTTCAAAACATTCAACCGGTTCGCCGAGGAAATGAGGCGAGAACTCATCGAGGCCTTGGTGACTGAAATCCAGAAGCTTAGTGCTTCAATTCGCAAATACGGGTACGTATTTTTGCAACTTATTTAGCAAATAATGGTCACTCCATTCGGCCCGAGCCTTTCGGCAGTGAGCGACTCGACATGAGCTCGTCGACATGTCTCAAGGCCGAACTGCTCATGGCCGAGGGCAGCACTAAGTCCTGAGTGAATAAATTCGGAAGCGAATTTATGAATCGAAGGACTTAGTCTGAAAAGCTACCTTTTTTGTGAACGGAGGAGAGGACAAGGGACATGAAAGTGGCATTTCAGGGAGAACGAGGCGCATATAGTGAAATGGCATGTTACGATTTTTTTGGGTCCGAAGTGGACGTACTTCCCCTTTCCACTTTGGATAACGTCTTCCAGGCGATAAGTGACGGATCTGCTGAGATGGGAATCGCCCCAATTGAGAATACCTATGCCGGAACCGTAACCAAGACGTACGATCTCTTAATGGCTCACAATCTGTTTATCGTTGGAGAGACTCATCAGCGCATCGTCCTCTGTCTCCTGGCCAATCCAGGAACTCACATCGAGCAAATCAATCGAGTCTATTCCCATCCCCAGGCCCTTGAACAGAGCGAGACCTTTCTGGCAACCTTGGGTGTGGAGTCTGTGCCAACTCGCGATACGGCCGGGGCGGCCCGATTAGTCAAGGAGAAAGGCCATGTCGAGGAAGCCGCCATAGCCCATGAGGCGTGTGCACAAATATACGGTCTTGAACTCTTGAAGAGATCAATTGAAACCGATCCCGACAATGCTACTCGATTTGTTGTGATCTCAAGGAGGCATCTGAAGATCACCCAAGATGTTAAGACCTCTCTCGTCTTTGGGACGAAACATATCCCGGCCGCTCTTTACAAGTGCCTGGGAGGTTTTGCTACCAATGGGGTCAACCTAACCAAAATCGAATCGAGGCCTCATAAGGCCGAGAAAGCCGGATATCTATTTTATTTGGACCTTGAAGGTCATCCGGAAGACTCCAATGTAATGGTGGCCCTAAAAGAACTCAATTTTTTCGCTTCCTTCGTGAAAATACTCGGTGCCTACCCCAAGGAGACCTTTGATCCGTCCGTTTCGCGCAACATATGAGTAGATGAAATCATTTCTGAACTTTCCTGGAAAAAAATCTGTTCTTACACAAGAATATCAACCACGCAGGGGCAAGGGTCCAGGTATTTAGCGTTTATGAACCGAGTTTGACGGAGACGATGGCCACGGTTTTGAAAAGTCTGGGAATCAAAAGGGCCCTCGTTGTCCACGGGAGGAGATATACCTTGGATGAGATTAGCATCACGGGAAAGACCAAGGTCAGGGAGTTTAAAGATGAGGGGATGAAGAACCACCTCATCAAGCCCGAGGAACAAGGTGATATATCACTATTTCGAACGCTGCGGCCGCCTTTGTGATAGCTGAAGGGCGAAGGATTTGAACGAAGAGGTGTCGAGTTTGGCCAACAGATCCCCAAGCATTGAAGCTAAGGAACGAAGGTGTTCTTCAGAAACACAAGAACTCCAGAAGCTCAAGAGACTCAGGGAAGTCTAATCATATAGGCTTGACCCGAATTAGTATCACCGAGATCAGGGTGATAAGAACATCATAGAATCCGTTAAAAGACGCCTTTGGTAAACCATTTTATCCCAAGGGCGTCTAAATATATAGAACTCATGAAAAGGGGAGGGAAAGATGGAAAGAAGGGGAAAGCTGGTTTTGCTGCCATTCATTTTATTCCTCGTGATGATTCCCCTTACTTCACCACAAGGATACCCAGGACCGGGAGATCGCGAGGGAGAGGAAACAATTCTCGTGGGGCGCCTTTCGTACGTGGAAGGAAAGGTACTGAGATATGTTCTTGAGGAAGAAGAGTGGGTTCCCACAGTCAAGGACGCTCCTTTTGGGATAGATGATGCCATATATTCCGATAAAGGCGGCAGAGCGGAAATTATTATGCCAAACAATACGTGGGTGAGGATTGATCGCGACACACGGATTCAGCTTATCGCCCTTGGATACGATGTAACGGAGATTGATATGGATTCAGGCGTAGCTCGATTCTACAACAAGGGCTCTGATGCGGTGATTAAAGCGAGAACAGCTTTCGGCTATGTGATGGCATCAGGGGATACCACCTTTGATATGGAGGTGGGCGATGAATCCGTAGAAGTAGTAGCTTTGGAGGGGACGGTCTATTTTGTCCACAGCACCTCGGAGACGAAATTTGAAGTGATTGCGGGCTCATCATCCATTCTTGGAGACAGTCAGCAGGTGACAGCTGGAGAGGCTCACAAGGACCCTTATTGGCATGCGTGGAACAGGAAGAGAGACACTCTGTGGGCCAAAAGGATGCGGATAAAGGGAAAATCGGCAAGATATCTACCTCCAAGGCTGCATCATGACGCTTACGTCCTGGAAGAGCATGGCAGATGGGAAAGAGTCTATTACAATGGAGCATACCACTATTTCTGGCGTCCCCTTTATGTCAGCGTTGGATGGGCACCATTTACCGTAGGCAGATGGGTGGTATGGTGCGGGGACCACACGTGGATTCCCTACGAGCCATTCGGATACGTAACTCACCACTACGGCAGCTGGATATTGGTAGGAGGTTTCTGGTATTGGGCCCCGCCCGTGTCCTATGTCAGGGTTCACATAGGTCCTCCGCTCGTTCATATCGGATTTGCTTGGTATCCGGGAAGAGTAGCCTGGATACACTTCGGTGTCCATGTCGGTTGGGTACCCTTGGCTCCGGGTGAGCCCTACTACTGTCACCGCCGCTGGGGACCACGAACTGTCATCGTTAAGAATGTGAATATAACGAGGATAAATCTTAACATTAACAGATATAGGTACTTCAAACATGCTGTAGTAATCCATAAGAGAAACTTGTACAACGGCAAAAGCTACAGGAAAATCAGGATCAGGAACATAAATGGTGCCACGATCCGTGGCCATTACCGAGTGGTGCCTGTTGTCAACCACAAGGTGATAAAGAATTACAGAAACATGAGGAAAAAGTATACTGTCGCGAATCTCAACGTGACGCGTAAGCCGCACCGGATTGCCGTTAAAAAAATTCATAAGAACCAATCAGCCACAAAGCGATATACAAAGGTTAGAGCCAAAAGGATTCGGGAAAATGTTAGACATACGGAGCGGGGCAGAATCGCAAAGGGAGCGCGAATAAAGCGGGGAAAAGTCAAAGACAGGGTGGTCCCTGTGAATAAGGCTAATAGGCCGGTGTCGCGCGTAAAATTCAAGGAAAGAGAACTCAAGGGGAAGGCAAGATTACACGGAGAAAATCAGACGCAGGTTAGGCGGGAAGCGCGAAAACGATGGAGGGCAATGCCCGCTAAACCCCTTACTACAAGGACGGGGCGACGGGGAAATCAGGGGCACGTCAGAAGCGAAGTTCAAAAGCGATGGAGAAAAATATCTCCTAAGCCTGTAACGAAGCAGGCGGGTCGACAGGAAGAAGGGAGGCTTGCTCGAAGTAAACTACGGGAGAAAAGGGGAAGAATACCCCGCAGACCCGACCAAAGATTCCAAAAAAGGCCAGACCGAAGGGAGAAGACTCAGGGTAAGCAATTGCGGCGGCGGCATCCCGGACAGCAACAACAAGGGGTGCAACGCGGACAATATTCGGGAAGGGAATATTCCCCACGGCTTCCTGAGCGCACAGGAGCTGGTAGTGTCCGATCCCGGGTTGGTCCCGCCAAGAACTCGACTCGGGCGAAAAACCGTAGGGTATTTTAGGATCATCAACTTTGATAACCTCGTAAAAAGTGAATAATGGGAAGGCAAAGTAAAAAGTTCCAAATGCAAGGCTTGCGAGTCTTGAGGAATGAGGCGTACTTACAGTACGTCGCAATGAGGAAAGATGAAGTGTAACGCAGCCCTTCGGCTTTGCTCAGGGCCGTGAGCATGTCGAACGGCAGTTGGACTTTTTACGAAGCCGTCAGCTTTGACATTGTGAAGTTCATGTTATTCATGGTATAAATACCGCCCGGGGCCCGGGTGTCTCCTGCGGTATATGGCACCTTGGCCGTGAACCGCTGAGAACCTCAGAAAGGGTTCCTTAAATACCAACAGGCAGCGAGTATGCCTACGACGACCGTGGCTACCAATAGACCACGCTGATTAGGGAATATCCCCTGTGGTTTATAAAAGAGCCAAGCTAAATCACCGAGATGAGCAGGGAAGCAAACTCCAAGGGGAAGTATCCCCTATGTCGTTGAGTGATGGAGAATTGGTCGCTCGCGCCCAGAGAGAAGATCAATGGGCCATAGAGGAATTTGTGAGTCGCTACCAGCAGAAGGCTTATGCAATCGCTTACCAAATGTGTTCTGGAGACAGTGAAGAAGCGCAAGACCTCACCCAAGAGGCCTTCTTAAGGGTCTTTCGAAATATAAAAAAGTTTCGAGGAGATTCTTCATTTTACACATGGTTTTATCGCATCGTTGTAAATACTTGTTTGGATGGGAGAAGGCGCCGTCGGAGGCGTGAACGAATCTTTTCGCTCTGGAAACCAGGGCAAAGGGAGGAAGAAGAATCAAAAGAGGTATCCCAAGAGCAACCGGATATGGGGGAAGATAACAATCCCATGACGGTTTTGAGTGGTAAGCAATTGACCCGGGAGATTCAGAAAGCCCTGATGTCTCTCCCTGAAAGGCAGCGGGTAATATTCCAACTCAAGGTATTTCAAGGAATGAGCATCCGCGAAATCGCTCAGGTGATGGGATCGGCGGAGGGGACAGTTAAGAGCCATCTCTTTCGAGCAACACATTTCCTGCGAACCGCCCTAAAAGAATGGGCCGTGCCTTAGAGGAGGTGAGGATATGAAACCCTGTCCTGATCACAAGGAGACTTTGTGGTTGGATGTATACGGGGAATTGGACCCAAATGAGCGTCCAGCCTGGGAGGAACACCTTGAGACGTGCGAGGGTTGCCGTCAAGAACGAGCACAACTCTTCCGACTGCTTCAAACAATGAAAGTGAACATGCCTTCTCCCGAGCTCCCTCCTGAGAAGGCCGAGGCGCTTGCCAGGTCCATCAATCGGAAGCTGAGGTGTGCACGAGGAGAGGAGACGTGGTGGCAAAAATGGCTATGGGGCAGGCCTAATAGGTTAATTCCCGCCCTGACCGCCGCTTGCATACTGATAGTGGCATTGGGCTGGTTCAGTTTGCAGGGGCTCAGGACCCCTTCCTCTATGAGGAGTATCTCGAATCTCAAATCAGAGGAGCAACTACTCGTCAAGGATTCGGACATCATTAAGAACCTGGACCTCCTGGAAGAGATGGATACCCTCCGGAAATTGGTTCAAGTGGTCGACCACGGGGGCGTGCCTTCCCATACAAACCACAATTAAGGGTCCGGAGGCAGACTCAGCATGGTGGAGCGCGTGCATAGAACGTTACGGGATTTGAGCCGATGGGGTGTAGTTACTGCTCTGGGCTTGGGGATCGTAATTTGTTTTTCCGCCCCGGCTTGGAGCCAACCCAAAAAACGCCAAGGAAAGAACTGGAAGAGTTATCAGAGCTTGTCTCCTAAAGAAGAGGCCGGGTTTGACGAGAAGATGCAAAAGTGGAAGTCCTTACCCCCGGAGAGGCAGAAGGACCTTCGTCGTAGAATGGAACAGTGGAAGGAACTTCCTCCCGAAGAACGCACGCTTTACGAACAACGATATGATCAGTGGAAAAAACTGTCGCCCGAGGAACGCCGGATGATCCGGGAAAAGCTCAAAAAATGGAACGGATTACCGCGGCAGGATCGAGAGGAAATTCGTCAAAAATTCCGCACCCCATAACGAATCCAGGAATTGATAAAACTCCAGGGACATGATGACTTCTTTATGTTTTGAGGGGGGCTAGGCAAAAGAGAGGAAGTTGTCTTGTCCGCCCCTCAGTACTACGAAGACAAAAATTCACCCATTCAGTCTACTGGGTTGGATCACGGCACCGGTGGGGGCGGAGGGACAATCATTAAATCGATCCGCCGGTTGATAGCCCGTCCTTCCGGGGTTTGGTTGGATGCCAAGGGTCGCTTGGATCCGTAACCGACGGCAACGATCCTCTTGTCCGGTAAGGTCCCATTCGCCACAAAGTATGCTCGAACGGCTTCCGCTCGTTGCTGGGATAGATATTCGTTGAGCTCATCTGACCCTGTGCTGTCGGTATGTCCCTCAATTACAACATGCGGCTCCCCAAAAATACGAATGGCCCGTTGAACCTTGCTCAGGAGTGCGTAATTACTTGGCAGGATAAAGTCCTTGCCAACAGGAAATTGAATAGCCTTCAAACGAATTACCAGCCGATTTCCCTGTTTATACACTTCCGCCTCATGCGGTCTGAAGTAGCTTTGAACCTCATTAAACAATTGGTTAAACCGCCTTTCTGCCGCCAAGCGTTCTTTTGAAGCTTGCTCCTCCCGGGTCCTTCCCTCTAAGGAAGTAATCTGCTGCTTCAATGCTGTGGTTTCTGCTTGTTGGGCCTTCAGTTTAGCGATCGTGAATTGATGATCTTGCCGGAGCGCGGTAATCGAGCCGAGAATATTTTCGACCTGCGTATCGAAACCTTGGTCACGCATATCGGGAGCAGAAAGTTTGTTTGTCGACTTATGCAGGATCCCTTCAACCCAGAGCGTAATCTGCTCGGGTTCCATCGTTCGAACCTTCTCGCTCTGCCGAGTCACTTGATGAAGGCGGCGAGCTTGAAAGAGTGCCTCGTTGGCCTTCTGGTGAATCTTTTTCTTTTGGTAGCGGTGTTTAGAAATAAATGTATCAGTCTCTGTCAACTTGGCTTGCGCAACCGCGAACGTTTCCGGCACAATTTTCCGTGCACCCTCCTTTTCGGCTTGTTCGATCAGCTTACGAACCTCGCCGAGGGTGTGTTCTTTGATTGCCCGCAACTCAAGTTCGTTAAAAGCTGTGGTGACCTTTGCCCTATTTCTCCGAGCCCATTGCAGGTTGTTGTTCTCTATCGCTTTCGTGAGCTGGAGGAATTTTTCCTCCACTTTGGCATAATCCTCTCCCAAGCGGGTGGCGCCCGCAGCCCGAGCGAGGTCCCGAGCTTTAATGGCATCGGTCAGAGCGGGTTTCGCTAGTTGAGCCATCTCTTCAGCGCGGTGAAGTTGGGCTCGTCCCTCGGAGATCTTCTGTAAAACTTTGGAGAGCTCATCCCCACGATTCAATAATTCCTTGGCGTCCTTGAGGGATATCTCGGCCCTAGCAAACCAGGTTGGAGCCAAGACATTGAGTTGATTTTTTCGCGCTTCGCCGATGTCGGTATCTAAGCGATTAATGTGCTCTGTTGGATTCTCCGACCTGGCGATTGGCTCCACCTTCAATTGTCTCCCTGCACAGGCACCTAGGAGATACACTGCAGCGGGGAGCAATAACATGATTCCAATGTTTTTCCTCATCACTACCGTCTCCCTCCCTTTAGCATTGACCGTACCCTCGCTGGATAATATTATGCGATTACCCTTGACCTATTACTCTTACTATGCCTGCCATGGTAATACTTTAGCAAAAACCGACTCCCATATCAACACAATGAGTGTTATGCCAGCAGAATTGAGATTCGGCTCGATAGTCAAAATACCAGATGTTGTCAAGCCCGCGGCTTCTATCTATTAGCGTCTCCCGTGAGTTTTCCAACGGCCGAAGCAAGCCCACCTTGCAAATCTTACTATGCATTTTTCATTGACCCGGGGGGGACTTTACCCTATACTGCATTCACCCGAAAGGGGTTTTTATCATTTTGGAAGGAGGGTGTGCTCATGTATACAACTGATATCATTCAATCTTCAGGAGACGATCTCAAGATTACCTTCCTCGGTCATGGGACACTGATGTTTACCTTTGGCAGTATGGTGATCCATGTTGATCCAGTGAGTGATATGGCGGATTATACCAATCTCCCCAAAGCGGATATTATCCTGGTGACCCACGAACATTTTGACCATTTTGAGCCAAAGACGGTTGAAATGCTTCGCAAAGACGGGACACAGGTGGTAGGAAATGAACCCTGCACAAAGCAGATTGGGGATTGCATCGTAATGAAAAACGGGGATGTCAAGACGATTCAGGGATTAAAAATAGAGGCTGTGCCCGCCTATAATGTTGTTCACATGCGTTCCCCGGGTAACCCCTTTCACCCACAAGGAGTGGGCAATGGGTATGTGATTACGTTCAATGACAAAAAGGTCTATATTGCCGGTGATACGGAAAATATTTCGGAGATGAAGGAGCTCAAGGGTATTGACGTTGCGTTTTTGCCAATGAATCTACCCTATACCATGACACCGGAGATGGTTGCTGATGCAGCTAGAACATTTAAACCGAAAATCCTTTACCCATATCATTTTGGTAGTACTGACACGTCCAAGTTGATTGATTTACTCAAAGATAGCAAGGAAATTGAAGTTCGGATTCGCGATATGCAATAAAATAAGAAAGGAAGCAGGCAAACCTCAAGGGGTTTTTGCCCAAATCCCCTTTCGCTCTCTGAAAAGAATTTTTGACCATTCTAAAGTTCGCTTTACTGCAAAGAGCGCTTTAGGCGCTACTTCGTTCCTAAAACTCGCCCTTTGGGCTCAAACATTAGATTTGCGGCCGTTTCACTTCAAAGAAACCCATATTGTAAATAAAAATATTCCCTTCCAACTAATTATCCCCCTTTAAAATGTGCTCCACTGCCGCCTGTCAGGTCGTTTGTCTGTCCGTTCCTACGGGCGCGGGTACAATATTTCAAACCCAACTGTCATGCCCTGGCGGGCACCCTAGAGGTATGAAAATGCTTCTGCGAGGTAGGGCTATTTTCTAAGTAAATCAATAGAATTGGTAACGGCAATCAATCGCAGGTTTCATCTTGAATCTTGAATAGGAGAATCAAGATCAAACACATTCAATGTGTATGACCTCCATATACCCTCCATAGCCAAATCAGAGGACAACACGAAATCCATAGAATCTTGAGTCCGATTTAAAAAAAGACCCCCTCTTTTTTTCTCTTTCCTATCCCCGGCCCCTTCGCTCCTCGGCATCTTTTAGCCTCTCATTAAAAAAGTAGCCTGTTGTCCCCTTTTCCGGGTAGATTTCGAAACAAAACATAGGATATCCCACCTGAAACATCTATTTCAGAATCCGATTTGCCAACTCGTGCCTATTTCTAAAGCAAAGGTTTTGGTTGCCAAATGTATCCTGGTATTTTGTAAAGAGCGGGTTTGGTGAGGCACCAGAAATTAAGAAACCGTCTTAGACTTCGAATAGTAAGCCGTTCAAGCGGCCTTCGAATACGCCATCCACCTTAACGCTTGACCTCGATCCTTTCTTCAATATATCTTCAGCTAAAAAACCCATTATTCGACTAAAGCAGCATGGATTGTCAACTCACCAATGGACACTGAGAAATTGCCCAGTATGGAAGTAACACAAAGGAGGCCGACGGGCATCCCACGGACCATCTGGGCGCTCGGTTTCGTCAGCATGTTCATGGACATTTCTTCCGAGATGATCCATAGCCTGTTGCCTGTGTTTCTGGTGACGGTGCTGAGTACGAGCGCAACATATGTTGGTTTAATAGAAGGTGTTGCTGAGGCGACCGCCTTGATAACCAGGGTATTTTCCGGGGCTTTGAGCGATTGGCTCGGCAAACGCAAGTCATTAGCCCTTGCGGGTTATGCGCTCGGAACATTAACCAAGCCGTTGTTCGCCCTGGCATCAGGTGCGGGGCTTGTCTTCGCTGCGAGATGTCTGGACCGCCTTGGAAAAGGCGTGCGTGGGGCTCCGCGTGACGCCCTGGTAGCCGATGCCACGCCGCCGCATCTCCGCGGGGCAGCTTATGGTCTCCGGCAGTCTCTCGATACCGTGGGAGCATTCTTAGGGCCGCTGCTGGCCATTATTTTGATGGTTGCAACCGCCGGCCGGTTCCGCACAGTCTTTTGGTCTGCATTAGCGCCGGGTCTACTCGCCGTTTCCATTCTCGCCTTTGCTGTTCGGGAGCCAACGACTCCATCAGCAAAATCGGCGCGGCATCCAATACGTTTTCGCCACATAGCACATCTCGGGTCAGCCTATTGGATGGTCGTTGCCTTCGGTTCTGTCTTTACCCTGGCACGGTTCAGTGAAGCCTTTTTGCTGTTACGGGCAGAAGACGTTGGGATGGCGGCTGGCATGGTTCCTGTAATCTTGGTAACCATGAACCTTTTCTACTCCCTGACGGCCTACCCGGTTGGACATCTTTCTGACCGTCTGGGTCGTACAGGACTGATAGCTGTGGGGCTGGTAATCTTGATTGCCTCTGATCTCACGCTTGCCATTTCAAAAACCGGCTTCCACGTTGCAGCCGGCGCTGCACTCTGGGGCCTGCACATGGGCCTGACTCAGGGTCTGCTTTCAGCTATGGTGGCGGATACAGCACGTCAGGATCTCAGAGGCACCGCTTTTGGTATGTTCAGTATGGCCAGCGGTATCGCCATGCTCGCCGCAAGCTTGATAGCCGGCTTTTTGTGGGACCTATTCGGTGCCCCGGCCCCCTTCTTCACTGGGGCAATCTTCGCTGCTTGGGCACTGATTGGGTTTCTGTCTCTTCGCTGGCGCCTAAAAAGATGAACTCGGACAAAATATGTTCGCACATGTTTTGCTAGTTATCCGAAACATTATCAGAACTTATGGTATCTGCTATGTAGCTGCAATCTACGACCCTTCATAAACGTTTTGATACGATTTTTATATCTTCACCTCGACTGATCACTTTTGCTCAACTTGGGGTGGTCATGATAGCGTGGTATTGTCCATTCCCGGGGGGGAAGATTTTAAGATGTTATCGATCATAGGGGGGCGAGCCAAAATTATCGATATGCGAGAGAAATCTTGCATTTATGTGGATCTGCGGAAATTCAAGAATTCAGTTAGCACCGGTCGCACACCACGGTGCGATGTGCATTATACACGGAAGAAACTCCCTCTCGCCCTGCCCGGGGCGGAGTAGAGGGTGACTCCTGCGATAAGAACTCATTCAAAACCCCGAGCTTAAACCGGTAGTTTCTTAGGAGTACTATTTTTGCTACCATAGGCCCAAGGAGGTGGTCAGAGATGAAGAAATGGCTTTCAGAAGCAGATAACTTAGCATAGATAAAAAGAGGGAAAACCTCATCCCACCTGTTGATTACCCAATAATGGGTATTTATCGTCAGTTTTTTCTACCCAATAATTCAGTCTTGTTTTTTGCTGGCCTTGTGTTATTTAAATACTCGACAAAGCGGAACCATCTCTGAGGGTGGGGCGGAAAGCCACGGGTCTTTAACTCCAGGCGTGGAACCTGTAAGTGGCTGCTACCTAATTGGGTGAGTGTTTTAGCGGGATCGTTGGTAGAACTGCCTTAACGAAATCATCGATAAAGTTTAGAGACAGCCGGGTTGCCGAAGTCATAATCCATCATAAAGGAGGTGATCCGGCTTTATTATTTCCTAAAAAAAGGGAGACGAGAAGATCAAAAAGGATAATTTATACTAGTTTAGTAGTGACGGTTTCAGCCATCCTAGTGGCTGGGACAGCATGGGGGGGATCTCCCAGCGGCAAGGGTGGCATCCCAAAACCGAATCTACTTCACCTATCAAAAAGCGAGTTCTTATCACTAGATCGAGGGAGGATTGGACCAATGAACAGGTATCTATCAGGCTTGATGGTAGCGGCCCTGGCCGCCGCCGCAATGTTTTTTCCCGCTCCGGCCTTTGCAGATCACCGGCCGGGCAATGTCGTTGTGATGGGGGGTACGTTGTCGCTGACGAGTCGCTACGCCTTGCCCGCTCAGCGCTATCTCAACGCCCGCAAACTGTATGTGGACGAGTTGAACGCGCGCGGCGGGCTCCTGGGGCGCAAGGTCGAGATGAGGTTTTATGACGACAAATCCGACATACGAACCGCGATTACGCTTTATGAGAAGCTGATTTACCGAGGACAGGGTCGACCTCGTCCTGGGACCCTATTCGAGCCGTCTCAGCGACCCCGTCGCGAATGTCACCGAACGGTACAAGCGTCCTATCATCCCTCAGGCCTCAAGTCCGGTGATTTGGCAAAGAGGAAGGAAATACGTTTTCGGTCACACGCGGGTCGCAAAGGACTATCAAAAAGGAGCCCTTTACCTCGCCAAGCAGATAGGCGTGAAGCGGATTGCAATCATCGGCGAGGGAAGCGTTTTCGGTCGACAAGTTAGTGAGGGAGCGCTACAGTGGGCCAAGAAGCTCGGCCTAAAGGTCGTATTGCTGGAGAGTTATCGTAAGAAGCAACCGGCCCCAACCCAGGGCCAATGCCCCACCCGTACAAATCCACTTAGATTACTCCCGCCGGGGCTTAGGCCCCTCTGGGCCGGAGGCAGATTCCCAGATCCCATCCTTTGAGAACGACGTCCACAA
>Ga0209635_10000530_pt1 | contig 26291 bp, 22 predicted proteins | sample DeeMarSWOR230_32_FD_187463 | JGI IMG/M metagenome (GOLD analysis project Ga0209635, IMG submission 187463) | Marine sediment microbial communities from White Oak River estuary, North Carolina - WOR-2-30_32 (SPAdes) (version 2) | ecosystem: Environmental > Aquatic > Marine > Intertidal zone >...
TTCCACCAGGCACTGTGACATATGGTGAAAAACGGGTTAGATCGAAACCTGTTGAGTTGGATGGATGCGAGAACTCATGTTATATCAATGGCCGGTTTGATATTGTTGCAACGCTGGACGATGGATCTTATGCTGTAATGGATTTTAAAACTGGAAAATCAGATGATGAAAAGACTCAAATGTATAGCCGACAACTCCATGCATACGCTCTTGCTCTTGAAAATCCAGCTGAGGGAGCTTTAAAGCTAACACCAGTATCTAAACTGGGGCTTTTATACTTCACACCTGATAACTGTGAGCTGGTGTCGTTCAATCGCCAAGCTCTGCAAGGCAACCTAGAGTGGATTGAGATCAGCCGAAATGATGGAACATTCTACGGATTCCTCAAAGAAGTAGTTCAACTTTTAGACGGACCTTTACCACAACCAGATCCGGATAATTGTGATTGGTGTAAATTTCTAGAAAAAACAGGGAAACTTAGGAAGGAAAGCGCCGACAGCAATTCCTCCACAGAACCAAATGTTCAAGCGCCGACTTGCCCCCAATGTGGTGGACCTATGAGCTTAAAAAAAGGGAAGTATGGCGAGTTCTGGTCATGTTTGAATTATCCTAATTGTATGGGGACAAGAAATAAGTAATTTCAGCATTTCTTAGCTAAAGACAAGATTAATATAAATGGATCAAATTCGAATAATCAGGAGATAAAGAGATGCCTATAGATGAAGATGATCTTCAAACAATAAGAAGACGAGAAGCCAGATCAAGGAGAGTTAGTTATAGTGACCAAATTCATATACACGAATCCAATAGGAAACGTGTTGTTTTGGTTCCTTTTTTCATACGACGAAGCGACGGCATCGATCTTGCAATAAAAATTGTGACCTACATAAGATCTCACGTATCACTTCCGTGGACCTCTTCAGAAGAAAGATCAGTATCCCTAAATGAAGCCGCTGCGCGCAGATTGCTTTCTGGTTTGCGTTCACATCTAAGAGTTGCTGAAGAAGAAGCTGATGGAAGTTATATTTTAATTAGAGTCTCAGAGGGTACTGCCCAATTAGGCGCCCATGATCCTGCGACTGTAGCTTCTGCACTCGCAAGAGTATTAAGTTCAGAAGAAATAATAGGACACTTATCTGAGACTGAATTAAGTGATGAATTAATAAGAGCATTTAGAGGAGCCATTCGATTAAGAGAGATGCGTGAGGCGATTTCACAATTGCGTAATCACCTTGATTCTGGAGAAACAACCGAACAAGTATATCAACAATGGTGCGAACATCATACTTGGGCTTTCGGAAATGCCTATGTTATGAGAGATGAGGTAAGGAATATATCAATAAGTGATAGAATTGATGTTCTTCTGCCTACTGTAATTTCAGGATATAGGGATATTGTCGAGCTAAAACGGCCTGATATGATAGTATTGAATTATGATGATCAGCACAGAAATTTCTTTTTTTCAGCAGATGTCAGCCAAGCCATCGGCCAGTGTCATAGATATTTAGATGTTCTTCATGAAGTGGCATCTGAAGGCTTAAGAGATCATCCCGAAATTGTTGCATATCATCCAAGAGCTATAATTGTCATCGGTAGATCTCAAGGTTGGGAACAAGAAAAACTAAATGCTCTGCATGGTATGAATAGACGTTTTTCAGGTATTACAGTAATGACATACGATCAGTTATTGGCCCAAGGAGAAAGACTTATAGAAATGCTAAGCGAGCAAACTGCTGAGGATGAAACAGTTGAAGACATACAAATACCTGATGAAGATGATTTTACATTTTAAAACTATAGATTTAATTTACATCGATATAGCCGAACAACATGATATTGATATCAATTAGCATTTACGATATAAATTTAAAGACTTCTTAGGAGGTATTGCCATGGCAAAAGACATTAGAAAACAGGCAAAACCATTAAGAGATGTAGTATCTCCACGTGTCCCAGATGAAGACAAAGGAAGATTCAGGGATGCATGTAAGGAAGGAGAAAAGGAAACTGCGGAAAAAGCTAAAGAATTTGTTAGGCGCATTGAAGAGCAAGATGAATGGTCTTTGGAAGATTGGTGTGAATTAGCAGATCTAGCAGATTTGGGAAGGACGTTAATGGAAATGAGAATTGCAATGACATAATGATTGCGAAAAAAAATAGAAAAAGAAAATATAAGTTAATTTTTTTTAAACCTGCTTTTCGCCTTTCTGATCAAGAAAAAATTGAAAGTTCATTACAAAAAATAAAAAAATTCCACCGAGATGTAGGAATAAAAAGAATAAATGCATCAGGAAGAATAAAACAGGAATCTTTATTTGAAGAATATTTCGGTAATCCAAAAACCTCACAATTGATACGTCGGAGGGTGGGGGATCCTCCTCGAAAACTATTTAAATTATCTAAAACTGGAAATACAATCTACCTTAGAGGAGTAGTGGCTTTATCCGAAAACAATCTAGTTCAATGGGCAAATAAGCCACCTCAATGCTTTGAACTTTTAGAAGATATTGTATCAAGAGGTTCGAATGCGATAAATGATTTGTATGCTTTTTCAGAACATATAAAGGACGAAGAGGTAGACCTTTTAGATATTTTTGAATCTTCAGATTATTGTGAAGGAAACCTTGAAAGATCCGTATGGATTCCTACATCATCTGGGGAATCTAATTTTCATAATGAAACAAGCAAGTGGATTGATGGAGTGCTAAAGAGTACAAAAGGAAATTATATTATTATTGAAGCTGAAATGGAATTAAACTATACAGCAATTGGCCAAACTCTTTGTTATGAAAAATGGTTTCAAGCATATAAAAATATAAAATTAACTAAGCCTGCTATTATTTGTAAAAGCTACAAAAAAGAATATTTGTTTGCATGTAATAATTTAGGTATTACGGTATTTTGTATTTCTAATAATGAAATAAAAAAGTTATAAATTTAGTATAAAAACAAATACAAATAAGAAATATATTTTTAAACAACTGCACAAGATATGGGCGGTTGAGATATCCACAGGGGAGGAAAACTCATAAATAGTTTATTATCAATAAGTTATGCTTTAGGTGAATATTGTGTCGCATAAGGAATATTATGTCAACTAATATTAACAAAAATAATATATAATCTAAAAATAGCGAACTTTCAATTTTTTAATCATTTCTTCTAATAATGATATTATTTCTTCTTTTGTAACATTCGATTTCCTGAATTCAATCTTTACCCTGCATGTTTTATCCTTTTTTTGATAATTGTAAACATATTTTTCAGGTTTTTTTGTCTTGCCTTTAATCTGTTTAGATAAATCTCTTGTATCTTCACGCTTTAAATCTCTCTGCTTCACATTAGTTATGAGTTTATACATGTCATCTCTGTTCTTCTGTTTAGCTATTTCAATTAATGTGCCTCTGCTTCTAATGTTGAATTCGATGCACATATTTCTTAAATCTTTCGGGATTTTACTTATATTTATAATTTCTGTTATTGTTGAACGGGCTTTTCCTATTTTCTTAGCTATCTGCTCATGGTTGTATCCGTACTGATCAGCTAAGGCCTTAAGACCATCCGACTCTTCAAATACATCCAGGTCCTTTCTCTGCATGTTTTCCACTAGAGCCAGCTCCATTGCTTCATTGTCGGATACATTCATTTCGATGCAAGGTACTTCCGCTAATCCGATACTTTTTGCGGCCATATACCGTCTTTCTCCAGCAATGATTTCAAATCGATCATCTTTCTTACGGATAAGGATAGGCTCCAAAATGCCCTTTTCTTGAATTGAAGCCATTAATTCCTGAATATTTCCAAGCTCGCTCCTAGCTTGTTGAGGACTGGGATCAATTTTATCTATTGTAATCATCCTTATACGAGGACTGAAGTCTTTTTCAGCAATGAGATCGACATAATGTTTGTCATGTCTCATGCTCAAATCTTCTGGCAAGCCAGTTTTCTTAACCTTTTGCACGGTTGATTACCTCCTGTGCAAGTTTTTTATACTGAATTGATCCAACAGAGTATGGAGCATACGTAAAAATCGATTCTTTGTATGCGGGACTTTCTTCTAATTTTACGCTCTTTGATATCATCGTATTAAAAACTTTTTTTCCGAATACTTTTTTTATCTTACTTACCACATCTTTTGATATATTTGTCCTTTTATCGTGTAAAGTAATTAAAATGCCCAATATCTCTAACCTAGGATTGACTAATTTCCTTATTTTCTCAATAGTATCCAGAAGGTCATCTGTTCCCTCAAGACTGAGGTATGACGATTGTATAGGGATAAGAATATGAGTAGCAGCGACTAAGGCGTTAATCGTGATTAATCCAAGAGTTGGCGGAGTGTCAATTACGATAAATTCATATTTTCTCCTCACAGGCTCGACAACATCTTTCAATTTATAATGAGCGTCCAACTCCCCTAGAAGAATCGGTTCGAGTTTGGCCATTGAAATTTTAGAAATGGCAACATCTAACCCTGGTATTATTGATTTAGCAATAACTTCCGTTATTTTTTCATTAGGATCCACAAGAACATTATATATAGACTTATTGAATTTGGAAGGATCTTGGACGCTTGAAATAGTGCTATGAGCTTGAGGGTCCATATCGATGAGAAGAGTGCTCTTTCCTAAGAATGAAAGTGCAGCAGAAAGGTTGAAAGCTGTGGTGGTCTTTCCTACTCCGCCTTTTTGATTGGCTATTGTTATTATCAAGTATTATCTCCGACTTGACAAATCAAATGTAAAATATAAAAAAATAAAACAAAATGCAAGAACAAATTTAAAATATTTAAAAAAAATGTCGGCACGCCGACAATATAGGCTAACTAATTAATAATAATAAAGTTAGATATAATAATTAATAAATAATAACAGAAATATATAAAATAATTGTATTTAATAATAAACACTATAAAAACTATAGTAACAGTATTATATAATTTTCATAAAATTTAATATTTTATGTATAAATAAACAAATAATTAGCTCCTAAAATGAAAAAGAAGAGAAAATAATTATATACTAAGGATTAAAAAAGATATTATATTTTTTTGACTTAAAACATAGACAAAGATATCATGAAGTAGCTAAATTTATTAGGAGTAGACATATGGCATCGAATATATTCGATCTAATCAAAGAAAAAACAATCCTTCTCGATGGAGGAATGGGAACTGAGCTCATTAAACATGGCATTCCTCAAGGAACCTGTTCTGAGTCTTGGAATAAAGAAAAACCAGAAATTGTAAAAAAGATCCACAAAAGTTATTTTGATGCAGGTTCAGATGTTGTCCTGACTAACAGCTTCGGAGGAAATAAGGTTAAACTTGATTCTCATGGTCTAGGAGAGAGATGTCACGAACTAAACCTTGCTGCAGCAAAGCTGGCTGTAGAAGTGAGACCAGAAGGAAAATTTGTGGCTGGAAGCATGGGGCCAGCAGGAAAATTCCTAAAACCTCATGGCGAATTCACTGAAGAAGAGTTTGAGACAGCATACGGCATACAGGCTAAAGCTCTGACCGAGGGAGGGGTGGATTTTCTGCTGATCGAGACCCAGTATGACTTGAATGAAGCTCTGTGTGCGGTCCGAGGGGCCAAAAAGAACTCTGATCTCCCCGTTTTTGTGACTATGACATTCAACCTCAACCCCAGAGGATATTTCACGATAATGGGAAACAGTGTATCCCAGTGTGTTGAGGCTTTAGAAAAGAATGAAATCCCTGTGCTGGGCACTAACTGTACACTTGACAGCTCTGATATGGTCAATCTGATCAAAGTCATGAGAGAAGCCTCTCCCCTACCCCTTATCGCGCAAGCCAATGCCGGACAACCGGCTATCGCCTCGGATGGAAAAGTCGTCTATTCTCAGGAAATCGAAGATTATGTGAGCCACATCCCCCAGATGATTCAAAACGGTGCCAATCTTATCGGAGGGTGTTGCGGGACAAATCCTGACTACATAAGGCGTATGGCTGAGGTGATAAAAGAAAAAAGGGCTTAAAGAGTCACAGGGATTACTCCGAAAATTAAATATCATAGATAAAAAAATGTTTATTTGGGCGGCTCTTCCTTGATTCAATCCTGAACTCAAAACAGTATCAATTTTGAGCGAATCACTTTTGGATAAGGCTCCCACTGGATGAAATAAAAATGACCTTCTGAGTCAATAGCCGCAAGCGTTTGATTCTCGGGTAATTGATAAGTTCCGAGAAACTGTCTTTTATGATTAAAGAAATCCATGAACTTTTTGAGTTCGTATTTCTTTTCGTCTTTCTTCTCCACTGTATTGAGGATATTTATCATCATTTCGTTTTTATAAAAAAAACAAGGCCCGGAGACATCTGACGAATGAAATGCAATTGAATTCTCTCTGATTTCGATCTCTGGCTGCTTGATTTTCAAATCCCTGCGAAACTTTCCCAGGATTTTTCCCTCCAGGTCATATTCCCTGATTTCATAGTCGCCGGGAAGGCTGAGGTAGACCTTATTATTATGCAATTTGAATTCTCCGCCGTACCAGGCTCCTCCTCCAAAGGAAAATTTCGGGCCATAGCGGTATTCATCTGGGAATTTCTTCAGGAATTCACCTTCTTTAGAGTGGAATTCAGCCGAAAGGCCGAGCTGGCCTCCTACCATTTTTACCAACAAAAAACGGCCATCAGGCAGAATGGTAAAATTCATGAAGGAGCCCCTTAATTTGAGAGTCCTCTGAAAGTCACCGTCCTTGGTGTAAAAGTGAAGAGAGGATCCATCCTTTAAGGCAATTTCCTCTGAGGGAGTCAACGCTATCTCGCGTGGATATTGGAATTCACCCGGGCCCTGCCCTTTTCTTCCTGTTTGCCAGAGGAAATTGCCTTCCCTGTCGAACTTGAGAAGTCTGTAGTTTCCCCGGTCAAGAATATATAGATTAAGCTCTGAATCAACGACGATGCTGAGATACCGAACAAACATCAAATAATCTTCACCCTCATATTCACCGATGGAAAAATCTTCGACAAACTGGACTTTATCCCCCGCCTCTTCTCCCCACAATCCCGGACCTCTGTTTTCGACGATCGTCACTCCCTGCTCTTTATAGATTTTCCCTTCCCATTCTTGCTTGGTGCAGCTGAAAATAAATACAAGAATAGAAGCTAAAACAAGAAAAGAGAGTACACGTTTTAGAAAATTGTCCTTCATTGCTTTGTTCAAAAAGCTATAACACAGATTAAGTCGAGTGTCAAAGAGTGAGTTAATTTGTTTATATACAACAACTTATTTATATAAAAGTTCATTTAATGAGAAATAATTCTGATAGTAAAAGCTTACATTTAAGCTGTTGTTCCCTGTTCTGACAAGCTGAGTTTCATATCGGTCTTTTCAAGAACCACATAGGCAAAAGCGGTGTTCAACAGCAGAAGGAATCCGGATATGAGGAACGGGTACTGTAGCCCGACATTCTGCCCAAGGGGCGAGAAGAATAAAGCCCCGACCATATGCCCGAGTGTCATGGTGGCCAGCATGATTCCAGAGCTTCCCCCGATACTTCGTTTTTCAAACAGCCTGGAAATAAACAATACTATGAGAGCCCCCATAAAACCATCTCCTATTTCGTGGACGATTCGAAAGGAGAAGGAAATATATAGATTTTTGTTGACCATAAAAATATGCCCGATTCCGGAAAGAAACATCGCAGAGAGAAAGATTCTCTTGTTTTTCAGGGCATTGTATTTCATGAGCCCGATGAGAAAGGAAGAGAATGCCAAGGCAAAAAGAGGAAGCGATATGTAAAGGGAAACCTGAAGGTTATTCAGGTTGAAGAATTCTCTTAAAAAGGGACTGTAAACGGTTCCTTCTGCACCCCAGTGAAGAGCGAGGACAAAGATCAAAATCGCAAAAAGGATAGACTTTTTTTTGAGGAGATTGAGCCTGTATTCTTTAAGAGGAACAGAATACAGTTTTTCTACGCTGAGATTTTTGACTCCAAGCTGTATGATCAGGAGAAAAATTGAGTAAATGATAAACATCACCCGGAAGTCATAATAATATGTCAGGATTCCGCCCAGAAAGGTTCCGGTTGCTGTCCCAAAAGCCAGCCAGAAAGCGAGCAAGCTGTATTTTTTATTCAAATCCATCTCTGCCTCATCTTTGTAATAGAGGCTGTTCAGGGATACATCCAGAGCATTGTTGGCTATGCCCAAAAAAAGAAAGATGATGGAGAGAAGGAAAAAGTTCGAGGTCCATCCAATGAGTAAAAAAAGCAAACTCAAAACGAACAAGGCGATTTGGATTATTCTTATTATGGAAAAACGATCGTTGATCCAGCCCGTCGGGAACGAGAAAAGCAAAGGAGCGAGGCCAAACAGGGAAACGATAATGCCAATCTCCCAACCGTTCAGACCGATTTTTAAAAAATAAAGGGGAATCAGGAAAAATATGGTGTTTACCGTCAGTTTTCGGCTGAAATTAATCAGATGTATCTTTCTGATAGGGGTGGTCATCTGAAGCATCCACGAAACTCATTTAAGTGCTTATAATTATAATCTTTTTCCTATAATCAACAGAATATTTTTTATCTGAAATATCAAAAATATTGGGAAATTCCTTGCGGAGATTTTTTTGAAAATTTTTAAGAATTCAGCAAGATGAGATAAAGTCAAAATGAGTTTTAGATCACAGCTAATTTTTAATTTTCGTCGCGCAGCCAGAAATTGATTGTCACTGCAAAGACAACAGGAGCAGGCTTGCCATCTTTGATCACAGGTTTATATTTCCACTTCTTGATTGCTTCCATTGCCACCTTATCTAAGTCAGGATGAACAGATTTCAATACTTGAACATCCATCACATTTCCTTCTTCGTCAATCTTTATCTCTAAAACAACCGTACCCTTAATTCCTTCTTTTTTGCATTTTTCGGGATAGACAGGCGTAATCCGACGAATTGGCGTGGGTATGATGACCTCTACACCCAGTTGACCTTCGCTTCTTACTGGTTTTATTGTGGTTGTTTGAAGTATCTTAACCTCATCTTTTTTTATGTATTTTTCAGGGTACTTCTTGAATTTTTCCAGGCATTCATTCGAGCAGAAGAAATAAGTCTTGCCTTTATATTTATAAGTTACCTCTGCCCTGATTCTAGCCTCGTCTATTTCAAGCATCTTTCCTCGGGCCACTTTTTTTCCGCAGACAGGGTCTGTAGCCTGGATGCTGAAATAGCTGGCTCCTCCAACGACGCCTCCTATAACACCGCCAACACCTTCGCCTTCAACTCCTCCTTTGATGCCTCCTTCAACGCCACCGATGACTTCGCCTTCCACACCGCCAATAACGCCACCCTCGACTCCTCCAATTTGTGCATATTGAGTTAAATCTTTCTTAGTGATGAGAAGAGACAGAAAATAAGAGTCTTTATCTGAGGGGAATCCCAATACCAACGGCTCATTAAAACCGATAACGATTTCGGTGTCTAATGCCATTAATATTGATCCGTCTGAAATAGTCATCTCGATGGGCTTTTCGAAAAGAGCTAACTGTTCTTTCCCTTGACCGCGAATGAACGCAGCGCTTTTAGATATAACCTCAAGTGCCTCCCAGGTATATCTGCTGACTTCAATTTTTAGATTAACTTTGCGCTCCGGAAGAATCTCAGGAAAAAGACGGATAAAATAGCTCTTCTTATACAGTAGGACCCATTCATTCAAATGATCCTTTGTGCCATCCCAGATCGTGATTCCTTGGGCAAGGAGCTCTACATCTTTAAAATGATAGATAGTTTTCAACTCGTCTTTCAAGTGGGAAACAAATTTCATCTCCGACTCTATTACTGAAGGATCCATATGAACAATAAAAGGCTCTGAAAAGGAAGATATAGTCACTGCAGCACTCGATTTTCCATCTTCGCGGATTCCCTTGAGTAGAAATGATTCAAAGATAATCTTTTCCTGGGCTACCAGAGTGTTAACAAGGAGGATAAATAAAGCTGAAATACAGGTGAATTTTATAGGTTTTCTCATTTTAACCTCCATTATTCTTTACCTCAGAGAACCAGATGAATGAGATTTCAGGAGTCTGATAAATATAAGGCCTGGCTTTTTTGCCCTCTATTTCAGCATACTTAATCACTACCCTTGGTGTGTCTTTAAATAAGGCTTCTGCCTCCGCAGATTCTTTTTTAAAATTTGTATGAACGAATAGGACAACTCCAATAGAAACAACTAAGACCAGGCCGACAGCCGCCCACTTCCACTTTTTGAAGAAGAAAGGCTTGAGTGTTTTTTCCGCTTTGATTTGTTTTTTTCTTTGAGAGTAGAGCTTTTCTCTTATCAGAGGCCATATACTCTCTTCTTTCGCTATCCAAATTGGAGCCGCCAACATATCCTTTAGATAACTCTCTATTTCTGTTTCTTTTTGACAGCTCGGACATACGGAAAAATGTCTCTCTATCAAAATAGAGCGAAATCTCTTCACAGGGAAAAGTTTGTATAAAAGCTTGTATAATCTACACATTTTTTTCCCTCATCAACATTTTTTTAAGTTTTTTCTTTGCGTTGAAAAAGAGGACTCGGGCTGTACTTTCTGCACAGCCGAGTACCTGGGCAATTTCTTTTTCTGAATATCCTTCATTCATTTTCAAAGAGATCACTGTTCGCTCTTTCTCATTCAATTTTCTCAAGATTGGGCTGAAAATATCGGAATCTTCAATCCTTTTTTTCTCGTTTTTATCATCATCAAATAATTTTTCTTGTTTGCGCATCTTATCGATGAAATGAATTGATGATTTCTCCTTCCTCTTCCTGTCCAGACATCTCCGGTAAGCTATGGAATAAAGCCAGTTTTTGAAACTTTTGGCCCTGTCAAAACTATTCAAATTGATGAAGCTTTGAATAAAAACCTCTTGAGTTACATCTTTGGCCTCTTCCCTATTCCTCAAAATACTCCAGCTCAGTGCAAGCAAGTTGGTTTGATACTTTGTGACGAGCATCTCAAATGCCTCAATCTCTCCGGATAAACATCGAGAGATGATTTCGCTTTCATCCATTGATGATTTTTTCATTGTGTATACGATTCAGCCTTTTCAAACGTTTAAAAAATTTGAATCTCAAAAGAAACGTTTGTTGTTCTGATGGAGAAAAAATTTAATATTTAAGTTTTATTGAGATACTAATTCCCTCCACCGCAAATAAAAAGACTGTCTTTATCTAGGTGCTATCGTTCTCTTTTTGTCTATATAAATGCGAGTTAGAATTCTTAAATAAAATGACAGCTGCTGGTAAAGCTCCATTTTATCCGGGTATACAGGAAGCCTTTCTTCCGATAAAACGTCAGCTTTTTTCCCTCTTAATCCAGACAGTTAACCTCATATCTTATAACTATCTTTACGTGAGAATACTTCAAATGTCAAAATCATTGTCTGGCTGGCTATCACGGTTCAATCATGTTCATCAGGCCTTGCAGATTTTTATAAAAAATGAGATAACCTGAGATTATGAAAGAAGTTCAGCCAGACTATAGCCAACTGGTCAAAAGAATTGACCTGTCCATTCCACTGATCGGATTTTATGATGCGCCTGAGCCCGGTCCTTTTGAGCCACTTGTTCAGCCGGAAAAAGGGGACTGTGTATTTTTGTTCTATAAAAAATGGCTTAAAGGGCAGACTCTTCATATCACAAAAGAACATTATGGCTGTGGCGGCGCCGGGCGCTGGATGTGCGGGGTTGAAATCCGCTCAAGAAAAGATTTCATCAAGTTCCTGGTCGATGATGAAGGGCTCAAGGCTTCCCATGAGCTGATGGAAAAGTGGATCGATTCCTCAGCGACATACAAGGCCGCTCACCCTCATCTTTTCATCGGTCCGCTTAAGGAAAGTCAGTGGGACTATATCAAGAGTGTGAGCTTTTTCGTCAATCCTGACCAACTCAGCACTCTTATGATAGGGGCTCAGTACAACTGCGCTCCGGATGATCCGGCTCCTGTGATCGCTCCTTTCGGGTCAGGTTGCATGGAACTTTTTCCGTTCAAAGACCCAAAAATACCGCAGGCTGCGATTGGCGCCACAGATATCGCCATGCGACAGCACTTGCCCCCTGATATACTCACTTTCACTGTCACCAAGCTGATGTTCAAGCAGCTCTGCGACCTGGATGAGAGGAGTTTCCTGTATAAGCCGTTCCTCCGGCGTCTAAGGGAATCCAGGGAAAAACTGTAGATAAAGCATAAAGTTATCTGTATAAGATATATACTAAGAACCAAAGAATAACGCGCTGTATGGAAAAGACGAAAAAGCTATTTCTAATCCTCTTTCTCCTATCCCTCTTTTCTATGCCCCCTTATCTCCACGCAAAAAAAAAGATGTATATGAAGGTGTCTTTCGGCATATCCCAAGGAGGATTTATTGAGGATGCGGTGCTTTCACCATCCGAATTCAGCGAGTATGGGGCTGTCTCACATGAAACACACCCTACCATCGGATTGGATGTGTATGTGGAATTCATCTATCATCTCAACCGATTTCTGAGCTTGTCCGTAGGAAACGGATACATTTCTAAATCATTAATTGGAAAAACATCTGAATATGACCGATTAGGTTTAGGCCAAATTTATACAGTGTATCCCGAGTGTTACATGGAAGTCATTCCTTTCTGTTGTTCTCTATCGCTTTCCTTTCCTCTGAGTTCTTCGATACAGGCCCATTTCTACGGGGGAGCGGGTTTTTATATTATGAACTGTGAAAGTAAAACAACATGGCAGTTTGGTGGCTATGACAACTCCACTTACAATTTTGAGGGAAATTCCAGCCAAATAGGCTATCATTTTGGTGGAGGTTTCGACAAAGAAATCGCCATGAATTTCTTGCTGACAATTGATGCTGAGTACAAGATTGTCAATTTTAAAAACATAGAAAGCGTAGAAATAACCGGCGTTTATCAAACCTCTGAATTACTCCAATGGTTCATGCCAGGGCCTTTTACTGAGGATTTTGATTACCAGCTCTCTGAAGTTGGTCTCACAGGCCTATCAATAAGAGTGGGAATAAAATTTAGATTCTGAGATTTTGTATTCATCTTTATCCCCCCCTTAAAGCCCAGGTTTTAAAAGTTGAAAATAAAGTCAATTGGTCAAATTGACAGATATGCTCCAAGGGTTTACACTGAAAATAAAGGAAATCAAGATATGAAAAAGCTCGTTTTCGTAATTGGAGTTTTCCTATTAGGTATAATCCTCCTCGCCCAAGAACTCCAGCATGAGACAGGAGTAATCAATATCGAAGTTCCAGTCAGGGTGTTCACAAAAGGCAAATTTGTTGAAGAATTGGCACTAAAGGATTTTGAGTTGTATGAGGAGGGTGTTCTCCAGAAAATAGAAGCCTTGTATCTTATCAAAAAAAACGTGATAGAAAAAGAAGAAACAGAAATCGATACAAAGCAAGCGAGTAGAGTATTCTCTCCCGAGACTTCCAGGAGTTTTGTCCTCATGTTCGAGATGATGGATTATTTCCCGGAAATAAGAGAACTCCTCGATTATTTCTTTGAGCATGTTATTTCGTCAGGAGATTCACTTTTCGTTATCACGCCACTAAAAACGTATACATATGAGAAAGAATTTCTGGATGAAACATCCAGGGAGGAAAGTGTCAAGCAAATAAACAGAAGGCTACGAAAGGACATCATATCAGCTTCACTAGTATATAAAAGCATGATCAATGATCTGGAATGGTTATCGAATATAAGTAATCCTCTTAAGGCTGAGGCTGCAGATAAGATATACGAGAAAATTCGAGATTACAGACATTTTGATGATAAGAAGCTCATGAAGTTTAAAGATCAATTGAAAGAGATCGAAGGTCAGAAGTATGTCTTTCTTATCTATCAAAAACAACTCATTCCCATCCCCCCTGAATTTGCATCGGGCCGGGAAAAACAAATTTTCTTTAATGCAAAAAAAATTAAACAATCCTTCTCTGATTCTTCTATCAATATCAATTTCATATTTTTAACGAAAACAAAACAAAGCGGAATAACCCGCACGAGTTCAACCAAAATGGTGATGGATGATTTATCTGCAAAGATGTACGGGGCTCTTAGAGAAGTGGCTGAGGCAACAGGAGGAATAACAGATAGCTCCGCAAATATTGCAGCTTCATTCCAGCAAGCTGCGGTTTCATCGGAAAACTATTATCTTCTGTATTACACCCCGAAGGATTATAAAGCCGATGGTGAATTCAAGAATATCGCGGTTAAAATCAAAGGTAAAAACTACAGGGTTACGCACCGTGCAGGGTATATTGCGAACTGATTTTGGAATCGGAGCAGCAGTAATTTACAAAGCCAAACGATAGAACTCCCTGATTGATAATTAGAGTTACTTCTTAATTTCTACTTTTTCTTTTCCTCTTTCTCCCAGGCCTTGATTCCGTCAGTCATCCATTTCGGTGCGAGCGCGCCCTTCAAATGATGGTCGAAAAACTCCTGCATGCGTTGAGTCCAGTGTTCCTGGTTCACCCTTTTACGCAGGCCATGTTCTTCTCCATTGTAGTTGAACATGTAGGCCTCTTTCCCCAGTCTCCTGAGCGCCATGATGTATTCGATCCCTTGATACCAGGGAACAGCTCCATCCTCATCATTATGGATCATCAAGAGAGGCGTCTGCACTTTGTCGGCCCAGAAAATCGGTGAGTTTTCGATATAGCGGAATGGCACGTTCCAGAGGCTATCTCCCTGGCGGCTCTGAGTTCTTTCATATTGGAACTGCCTGACCATCCCACTTCCCCAGCGGATTCCGCCGTAGGCGCTGGTCATGTTCGAAACCGGTGCTCCGGCTTCAGCCGCAGCAAAAATATTAGTTTGTGTCACCATGTAAGCGATCTGGTATCCTCCCCAGGAATGTCCCTGGATGCCGATAGCTTTGGGGTTGATGTAGCCTTCCTTAATGAGCATCTGTACCCCGGGAAGTACACACTTCAGGGCATCTCTTCCGGGATAACCTGTGCCGTATTCAATATCCGGCATCCACATCACGTATCCGTTGCTGACATAGAACGATTGATTGACAGACGTTCCAGGGGATGGACTTTGAAAGCGGTTGTACCCTTGATGGAGAGTCTCGTAAATGTAAACCATCAACGGGTATTTCTTTTTCGAGTCAAAGTTTTCTGGCTTGATCAGGATTCCCTTCAAAGGCATGCCGTCCGCACTGAGGAAATCACGAAGTTCAGCTTTTCCCCAGAGAAACGGCTCCATCTGTTTCCCGAGATCTGTAACCTTGCGGGGGCTTTTAAAACTCTTGTCGCTCACCCAGTAGTCCGGGTACTCGTCAAAGCTAGAGCGGGACCAGAGGAGTATATCCGCTTTTTCTGCCTTAGATGGAAAACCGAAACTCTTATCAGCCATGAGAAGCTTTTCCGGAAGCTTTGTGCCTTTGACACAGTCTTGGAAGAATCCTCTTGCCATAGTCTCTTCATTTGTTGTGCGGAGCAGTATGGTATCGTTGGGATTGATCGTCCTTTCTTCAGGGTCGAGCCTGATATACCGGAAAGAAAGATCATTCTTTCGGCCGAATCCCTCGGTGATCATCCGGGGATTAGAGCCATCGGGCTTGATCTCCCAGATATCATATTTGTCATAGACGAGAATCGATGCATCTCCATCAGTCCAGCCGGCGATCCCGTAGCCATAGGGAGGGCTGGGAGTGTCCCAATCTTCCATGTCGAATCGGGCATCCAAAGAAGCGGTGATGTTCTTGGCTGTTTGTCTCGCGATGTCATAGACGTACCAGTCATTCTCATGAAACCAATAGACGTATTTGGCGTTCGGGGAGAGACTCGCTCCGCTGTAAAGCTTCTTTTTAACCAGAGTTCGCTTTCCGGTCTTGGGATCGATCACATAAATATCGAAGTAGGAACCATCATAGGAGACCATTTTTGTGTAGGGCCAGATGTTTTCGGCAAAGGCTACTTTTCCGTCTCTGGACAGCTCGACTTCGGGAATTTCCTCATCCGCCAGCTTGACAAACGTCTTTGAATCGATGAAATAAACCGATTCCCAGGTGTTATTCCGGACTCTCTGGGCCATTTGTTTCTGCTGAGGCTGCGGATAGGGGTCGTTCCAATGCCAGAGGTCAAACTTGGCTTCTTCTTCCTCCTCCTCTTCCTCATCTTCGTCCTTTTTCGGTTCCGGGATTTCTTTGATCCCGAACATCATCACCCGGCCGTCCTCACTGAAGGAAATATCGGATTTATCGCTGACTGCCAGCCCTTTGGGGAATCCAGGTGTCGATGAGTGAGATACCCATAAAGAAGCTGTCGCATCTCCCACTTTCCATCCGTAGAGGTTGAAGGTCGGTTCATCGGCCTCATAATCATCTCTGTCAGTCAGGAAAGCCATCCGGGTTTCTTTCTTGTCCATTACCCATTTTGTATAGTTGCCTTTTCCGGCAAGGAGAGGCTTGCTAGGCCCTTTTCCTGGTTCAAGGCAGTACATACCATCTGTTTCTGGTTTCTCTTTGCTGGAGACCGTATAAAGGAAGTATTTGGCATTTTCTGTGAAACGATAGTCCATCACATCCGCGAACTCGTTCTCACTGCCATTTTTCAGGGAGCGAAGAACCAGAGGAGTTCCATATTTCTTCTCTTTTTCTTTTTCCTTTTCCTCTTCTTCTTCAGCCTTTTTCTCTTCTTTTTTCTTTACAGCTTTTTTCACTTCTTCTTTCTTCTTTTCCTCCTCCTTTGCCTTCTCTTCTTCCTTTTTTTCTTCTTCTGGCGGAGCTTCCTTGAGATAAGCGACCCATCCTCCGGCTTTCTCTGGCAGCTTGAAGCTTTTTACGCTCTCGACAACAGTCACTTCACCATCAGAGAGAGCCATGATCCCGAGCTTTTTCTTGGGTGTTTTGTCTGCTTTCTTTTTTGCTTTTTTTGCTTTCTTCACTTCCTCTTTTGACGGAGATATTATGAAGACAGCATGGGACGAATCGTAACTGAATTGAGCATTGGCCGCTCTCTCTGAATCTGTCCCTTCTCCGGAATAGCCTATGGTGTGGCGGTACATTTTATTGGTCTGTAAACTCTTAACCACAATATCCGCTTCGCCGTCCTGTGGGGTTTCAAGATAGAGAATCCAGAGCCCCTCTGCTGAGATTGTCGGCCTCAATATTGACTTCCAGGAGTCATAATCATCATGAGTCAGAGGACGTTTGGCTGTGTCCTTCGAAGCCTTGGATATTCCTGGAGAAAGGCACACCAAAGATAGAATTAAGAACAATCCAATAAACCTTGATTTTTTAAGCATGTGACCTCCTTTACTGTTTAGTCGTCTATTTATGTTCAATTTATTTTGAATAAAATTGAAGACAGTTGTACTCGCTCAATAATTCAGTAACGTTTTTATAATGTCATTGCGGGCGGAGTGAAGCAATCTCATAAAAAGAAATACATTCTTCCCTAAGAGATTGCCGCGCTTCGCTCGCAATGACACTCTTGAATTCAAAATCATCACTGAAAGAGTTGCCTGATTATTAAGCATAAGCAACTGTCCCCAATTATGCTGCTCATTTTTGGCTTGGATTCTGGGGAAATTGTGAACAGGTAGAAACAAACAGTCAAGCTGTGATTGGCCGGAGCTTCTCGATTGCGTGATGCCCATAGGAGTTGCAACGAAAAAGCTTATAGTATGGGAGGATTAAGGTCAAGGGATTTTAATTCAAGATGCAAACATTCAATTCCCGTATCTATGAATGTTTTTGTGATTTTAAAACCGGCCTTTTGATAGGCTCTTATTGCACGTGGATTTTTATAGACAACGTCAATCCAGCACTTCTCAATATCCATCACGAAAACAAGATATTTGGACAGTGTCTGGAGAGCATCTGTGCCATAACCTTTATTTTTATACCTGTCTTCAGGAATGATGATGTCCAGCTCGACAGAATTATCCTTTCTGTCGATTTCATTGTAATTGACCTGCCCGATGGCTTTATCATCAATGAGAATCACGAAGCATCTTCCTTTCTCCGGCGCGCTCCCATCGAAATAATACATCTTCCAATCTTTAAGAAATTCTTTAAATGTCGGCACCTGATCTCCCTGGAGCTCTCCATACCAGTAAGGTGTGGCGTCAGATTGAGTTGCCCACTCGAAAAACTGAGGAATCTCCTCGACTGTCATCGGACGCAATGTGATTTTATCGCCTTGTATAATCATTTTATTTCCTATACAGGCCTTCTATTTGTGCGACAACGATGCTGCTGTTCCCGAGTGTAATATTATGTCTTTCGATTGGACGAAGCCCGTTTGAATTGAGGAATGTTTGCAGTCCTCCATCCATAAGGAATTGTCTGCTGTTTCTGTAGTGCTTAACTCCGGCCATTCGCTCGATCGACCACGTCAGCAGACTTCCCAATCTAGATAAGCGATTCCAGGGCTTCTCAAAATCGAGAAAGACTATTTTTCCCTCAGGAGTTAACAGCCTTTTTACTTCTTTCATAATTTTTATCCGCATATCTGGAGGCTTGTCGTGTAAGGAATATGAAATGATAACTGCATTAAAGCTCTCTTTTTTGAAAGGAATATGGGATGCATCCGCACAAACAAAAGAAATTTGAGGATAATTTGAGGAGGCGTATTTGATCATTTTAAAATCGAGGTCTAAGCCGAGGATATCTTGCCTGCCTTTTGCAACCAATTGGCACTGTTTCCCGGTTCCGCAGCAGATATCAAGTGCCGGGAAGAGGTTATGCTGGATGATGAATCGGGCAATCCACTCCTTGGTTCTTTTTAAAAAAGGCTCTATGAAAAAGTCGTAGAGCAGGCCTCTCAGAATAATTTTTCTCAACAGGTCATCCTTCATCGATGATTTCATACTTGGCTACATAAAAGTTCCAATCCTCATCATGTTCGATGGCATATAAATAATCTCCCATTATAACCATGGGAAAGTATAATTGGAAAAAACAATCCCCTGTTTTCGATTTTAAAAGAGGCAAATAGAAATTATCCAGATACTTCCCTTCTTCGTTGAAGACGTCTATTAGAACTCCTTTTTCTTTATCTAGAGTGGATGTCAAGGCCCAAACATTTCCTTTATAGATGAGTAAGCGATAAACATCATTATAAAATTTGAATGGCCTGTTTTTATCTTGCTTGAATTTAGCCCGGGGATATGCTCGCCTGAAGATTCTACTTATTTGAAACTTCTCCAGGTCAAACTGCTTAATCAGATAATCCTGAGTATGACATACATAGACATATTGATTATAAGTCTTACTTCTGTACAGGCGTGTTACAGTAATCCAATGAGGTCTGGATTCACCCCTAAAAGACATGATCGTGAAAAACTCCTTGATAGGAAAAGAATAGTCAGTTGGTGTTACATTTCCGTCCTTATCAATAGCATATAAATTCTGATTATACTCTTGAAACCCTTTCACCTTTTCAAAGCTCTTTACCATGAAATCAAGAAAAAAGTATTTTTTTTTATAGTACGCCACTAGTTTTGAAATACGCTTATTAGGTATTAATTCTTCGATAAAATTCCCATCCAAATCCATTTTAATGAGCTTGTTCATCGAGGCGCATGAAAATATGATTTCGTTATCTTGAACGATTATATTTTCAATTTCTATCATTACTTCACCAGGGCCTTGACCTTTTCTCGCTATATTCTTCACAAATTTCCCGCATGAGTCGAATTTGTATATTTGATTAAACTCTTTAACAAAGATAGAACCGTCTTCTGCAACATCAATCTCCCAAGGCTCTTTGAAATAGAAGTCTATCCCTTCATCTTTGATTCTTAAGATTTCTTTGAGATGAACAATTCGGCCTGCGTTTTTATTTAGGGGATTTTCTGGATTATCAATGATAGCCTGATCCTGCAAGGCAAACATAAGAGTCCAGAAAATGAACAGGGTGGCTAAAGTTGTAAGCCATAATAAATTCTGTTCTTCCTTCTTTTTCATCTAAATTCTGTTCACCTTCCCTATTCTTCTATTTCGCTATCAGGTCTTTCTTGAACTCAGATAACCGTCCACGTATTTCCCAGATGCGGAGTCTTATGTTCTCACGATGTCCCAAGAGATCGTCCATTTCTTCGCTCAGACTGCGCAGTTCACTGGAGGTGAGAGAAACGGGTTCGTGAGACAGCCGCACTCGCTCGATAGGAATTCCAGGGAAATCTTTCAGGAGCTCGGGAGTCAAAATGAGAAGATTGATTACTGTATCGCCTTCTTCTGTCCGTGTGATTTTCACAGGATAATACAGAAAATCTGTTTTAAAACGATACTGAATCGCTTCATTCGTTTTGGGTTCTGTATCCAGCGAGACAACATCGAACACAAACCACACAAATCCCTCTTCGATGTATTCCTCGACTACTTCTTTTAAAGCTTCAGAAATGACCGGATTTTCCACAGCATTAGCTTTGAGATATCTCTCCACCCAGTTGATAAATCCATCTCCTCTCAGGACACGAGTCACGGATATATCATGCGCTCCAATTCTCTCATGAAAGGTCACTTGGCCTGCGGGAGGCATTTCTGTTCGACCTCTAGCTCCTCTAAGCTTAGTTCCGGCAAATCTTCTTTTTATTTTACTGTTGATGAGCGCCGTCGCCTTTCGAAAGACTTCTATATCTCCCTTTTTTACCACTGGTTCTGCTGGCAAGGGAATGACTTCAAGCACCTTTGTCGGCTCAGAAGCTTTTAAGTCAGTTGTTAAAAGTAGAATTTCTTCCTGCCCGTTCCAGGCAATCAGTGCTCTCTGGTTGGGCTCAAAGATTTTAACATGGGGTTTAAAAGGAATCGAAGCTCTGTCCGCATGGATGAATAGAGAGCTTGTGGTGAATAATAAAATTAATAAGCCTGAAATCCTTTTCATTATTCCCCCTTCATGTATTATCTATGGAACAAAGAATCGCTGGATTGCTCGATCACACCAAGAAATTAACTAATCATTTATCAGATGTGATGAAACAAAGAACGCGATTAATCCTCACTTTATGGCTTATTCTACCAACTGAGATCTTGAAATAAGGTTATCATAGACTTAACTTCTTGGTCAATGGCCAGAACAGGAAATAATCTGAGCGATGTACTCGGCTATTCATACCTCAGGGAATCCACAGGATTGGCGGTGGCGGCGCGAATGATTTGCCAGATTACTGTCAAAAGAGATACCACAAGGACTGCAATTCCCGCCAGAACAAATGTCCACCAGCCGATACTGATTCGATATGCAAAGCTCTGCAGCCACCGGTTCATGATAATATAAGCCAGGGGCCAGATAATGACATTGGCGATTATCACAAGGATGACAAATTCTTTGGATATATGTTTGACTATGCTCGAAACGGTTGCACCGAGAACCTTTCGGATCCCGATTTCTTTTGTGCGTTGTTCGGCTGTGTAAGAAGACAAACCGAATATTCCGAGACAGGAAATAAACAGAGCAAGGACAGTAAAAACGGTGACGATTTTTCCGATTGCCTGCTCGGAGCGATACTGACTTTGAATGGTATCATCCAGGAATCGGTATTCGAATGGATATTCCGGGTAGACCTCTTTCCACTTGTTCTCCAAGAACGCTAAAGTATCGGGTATACGGTGAGGTGAGATCCGAACGCATAGCTGGTTATACCAATTCGGATCTATTCTCATGGCCATCGGGATGATCTTGTTATGGAGGGATTCAAAATGGTAATCCTCCACGACACCGATGATTCGCTTGCTCAAATCCCATACTCTGAGATTCTTGCCGATAGGATCGTCCATCTCCATGGCTCTGGCTGCGGCCTGGTTGATCACGTACGCATCGGATGCATCCGTAGAATACTCCCTCGAGAAAAAACGCCCTTGAGCCATCTTAAGCCCGAAGGTTTCCAAATAATCATAGTCTACACTCGTCATGACCATTTTCACTTGCTGATTCGTCTTGCCTTCCCAATGGACATCCCCGACACCCGCATTCGACATCCACCTGTAAGGGGCGATATCAGTCAATGTGACATTCAGGACACCAGGATTAGAAAGTAGTTCAGTTTTGATGGTGTCAAAATTCTGACGGAACCGAGCGCCGATGCCGAAATAAACGATATTTTCCCGGTCATAACCCACATCGCGCTCTCTTAAAAAATGAACCTGTCTGAATATCATCAAAGTTCCAAGGATCAGTAGAATGGATAGAGAAAACTGCAGCACAACCAAAGCCTTCCTTAAAAGCACTCCTTTCTTCCCTGAGGGGAGTCTTCCTTTCAGCACTTTAACCGTTTGGAAGCGGGAAAGCATAAGAGAAGGGTAACTGCCGGCACTGATCGCTGTGAGGAAAATGATACCAAAAATACCGAGTACAATTGTTTTCTCGATCAGGAGTTCCCAAGTAAAGGTTTTTCCGGTCATGTTATTGAACATCGGAAGTAACAGGAAAACGAGCCCAATGGCCAAAGCAGAAGCGACCAAGGTCAGGATCACGGATTCACTAAAAAACTGCCGGATAAGTTGGGTCCGGAACGCTCCGACGGTCTTCCGTATTCCCACTTCTTTGGCTCTGTTTGTTGACCTGGCGGTTGTAAGGTTTACGAAATTGATACATGCGATAACCAGGATGAAGAAGGCCATGGTTGAAAACACGTAGACATACACGATGGTTCCACCTGAATGGTTGAATGGATTGAGATGCATCCGGGTGATCGGCTGCAGGGACAGCGGACGCTGGTCCTGAGGCCGGTGCCTCTCCACTACATCCGTAATTTTTTCATCGACAGATTTCGAGGGCGTGTTTTTGCGCAGCTGCACGTAAGTCCGTATATTGTTATACTCCCATGTGTTGAAATTCTTATTGTATTTCATCGCCAGAGCTACAGGAATCAAGTACAGGAATCTCATGTGGGAGTTAGTTGGATAGTCCTCGAACACGCCGGAGACTTTCATATCAAGGCTGATGTTATAGGTCAATGTCTGGCCAATGGGATCCGATGTTCCGAACAATTTGAGTGCGACCTCTTCTGAGAGAAGAATGGAGTTCGGGTCATCGAGTGCCTTTTCAGGATCACCCTTCAAAAACCTCAGCGTAAACATTTTCAAAAAGTCGGGATCCACCATGACTCCGCCTTCCTGGTAGACTTCTTTGTCCTTGTATCTTAAAAGAGTCCTTCCCTGACCTGAATAACGAGAGGTGTGGATGACCTCCGGATACTCCGCTTTTAAAAAATCGGAAAGAGCCGTGGGAGTGACTGTGCTGCCATTGCTGAATGTCGCGGCATACAGATCGTCGGCATTTTCATGGAATCGGTCGTAACTCAGCTCGTCTTGAACCCAGAGCATGATCATAATGCAGCACGCAACGCCTATGGCTAAACCAGCTACATTGATAAACATATAACCTTTTTGTCTTATGAAATTTCTGAGAGCGATTTTTAAATAATTTTTAAACATGATGACTCCCCATATAACAGAATGTTGTCCCCACCGGGGTATGGCGAAAACGGCATGGAACCAGATCCAGCATTTGGCCCTGGCCCTTCCCTGGCATTTTTGAATCTCTGCAAACTCCTCTTCGATGTCACCGGAGTAAGCATCTACATTATCACTTGAATAGATGTGCTTGAGTATCCAATCAGGGATTCTTGGAATCCGATTCTTTTTTGCATTCATCAAGAATATTCCTTCTGGAAGGATTTCTCATTGATTCCTGCCCAAATACGGTTGTGCCGTTTAAAAGCATATTCGAGCGCACGTCTCCCCTCTTTTGTTATGTGAAAGTAGACTTTCCGCTTTCCACCCCGAACTGCGGATGGGTCTCCGAAATGTTTGTTGATATAGGCTTTTCTGGTCAATTGGTCGAATGTGGTATACAGAGTATTGTAAAAGTATTCCCTGCCGCCGATTTCTTTGACTTTATCTTTGATCTTCACTCCGTAAGCGTCATCTTTGAGCCTCCAGATAGCCATCATGACCAATTCTTCCAATTTTGTCAGGTCTTTCATTTCACTATTCCTCTTACTCGGTAATACCGATATTATTATTATATACGGTAATACCGATAAAATGGTTGCCTTTCACGCAAAAAAAACAGTCAGTTTGTGCAACCGGTTAGCTATCGCTCATAACAGTAGAAGCTGATTTTAAATAATCCTGAGGCATCATCAAGCTCCCGGTCGGCAAGAAAGCTCCCATCAGAAGCCCATCTTGCTCCATGAAATTCAAGCCTATTCTCTCTGTTAAAACGAATGTTCGGCCTTTCACATTTTGCGTGCTTTATTTTTAGCCCTTCATCATCCTCTATCTTGTTATATAATAACAAGTTATATTGATTTTATTGATTTATTTTTATGTTGAGATGGGGGAATATGTTTTTAATTTTTAACAACTATACAATTCTCTGGCAATACCCCTGTGTACTTACTTTTTATACCGCCAGCTGGTCAGGTCGGCTCCAGGAGGTGCGCTCTTTTCGATGCGTTCCACGATTCTGGGGATGAACATCTGGTGGTATCGAAGGCGCGAGATCGCATTCGGCTGGGAGTGGTCTCCGTTCCAGCAGTGCTCAGCCCTGTCTCCGTAGTCCACTTCTCCCTCATAGTAAGGATTCTTTGTGCTTTCGAGAAATTCCTCAATCAGATAAACCGCATTGTTGAGGTAGTAGTTGTCCATATCCCCGCAGTAGATATGGATTTTCCCTTTGAGTTTGGGACCGAGTGTTCCCCAGTCCCGCTGGAGGATATAGGATAGGTCATAGTTCTCGCGCCAGTACTCGGCGACGGAATGGTCGATTTTGCCTGTCATTTTATCCCAGATGGGTTTCGGGTAGCCATCATCGCCCACCGGAGAATAGACCGCCTGCCAGATATCCCACTGAGCACCTGAACGGCTTTTTGTCCCGAGAACAAGTTCGCGGTGGTTCATTTCTTCCAGAGTGCTGCTGATCTCACCCAGATAATTCCGGTGGCCGGGCCGAGGCGTGCGCTTGAAGTTGCTTTTCAGGTAATATGCGTTTTCATGCTCATAGATATTCACGATGGTGTAAGCTCTGAAATCGATGGGATCAGGACAGGCCGCATAGCAGCCGTTGTATTCATCCGGATACAGAACCTGGACACCTAAGGCTTCCCAGCCGCCTGTGGAGCCGCCGTAGAGAAACCGTGCCCAGCCTTCTCCGAGGCAGCGGAATTTCTTCTCGATATAGGGAATAAGCTCGTAGGTGATGGCGTCTCCGTAGGGCCCCAGATTTTCCGAATTCACCGCATAGGAGTCATCGTAAAAGGGATTGGCGTGCTGGACTTCTATGATAACCACCCTGGGAAAATCAGGGCCTGTCCAATCCTTATAGAATTTATAAGCGTGTTCCTGGACGATCCTGTTGTAGCCTTGAATGCCAAATCGGGAACTATACGTGGGCTTCAGGTCTGGGTCAGGCGGTGTTTCCCGGAAACCGCCGAAAGTGTACGGAAAATGCCCGTGGTTGATCACGAGAGGGTATCGCGCTTCAGGATGTGAATCAAACCCTTCGGGCAAAAGCACGCAGGCGCCGAGGTGCATGGGACGCCCCCAGAACTCTGTCAAAAGTTTGCTCTGGATTTTGACGTGCTTGATGTATTTGGTGTCTCGTGGAAGTGGGATAGGAGGGATTTTTTTATCAAGAGTTATATTTATGATTTCATCCTTCCCCGGGTCGATTCGAAATTTTTTGGGGGTGCTGTACAGGTTGCCGGGTGCCCGGTTCCAGTGCTGTCCCTCTCCCCTATCCATCGGGAGCTTGACCGTATGGCCGTCTGAGCGGTGAAACGTTTCATAAATATGAAGAAGTCCCTGCACCCAGTATTCTCCTGGTGGAATCTCAGCGATGCTCTTTAAGGGATAGCCGAATACACTCGAATCGATGATTGCCGCGTCATCTGGTTTCAATCCGTCCACATCGATTCCGAAAATCAATTGAGTATCCGGGCCATCGCTGATCTGGAAACGGGGCTCCCCTGTGCCTTCTGTGGAAATCATCAGCAGCATCCGTCCATCCAGAGCTTTTTGGCTCCATTTTTGGGGAAAGGATATCCCAAACTGCAGCTGACAGGCTTGATTTTCATTCGTGGACAGTCCTGTCAGGACCAAGAGGAAGATGACCAATAATAAAGGAAGTATGACAGTTAATACTCTGAAAATTTTGTGTCTCATGAAAACCTCCTGATAGAAATGTTGTAGAGTGTACGTATAAAGGAATACTCCGCTTATAGCACAAGAAAAATTCGAATGTCAAAATAATGGAACAAGTTTCTTCGTTAAGATGTTATGTATTGATTTCTCCTCTATGAGTTCCGTCAGTTACTGACGGAACTCA
>Ga0209635_10000532_pt1 | contig 26262 bp, 19 predicted proteins | sample DeeMarSWOR230_32_FD_187463 | JGI IMG/M metagenome (GOLD analysis project Ga0209635, IMG submission 187463) | Marine sediment microbial communities from White Oak River estuary, North Carolina - WOR-2-30_32 (SPAdes) (version 2) | ecosystem: Environmental > Aquatic > Marine > Intertidal zone >...
ACCCAATCAGCACTGTGCTGACGTACAAGACACAGACAAGAAGGGAAAGAACCATTGAACTGCGAAGAATCTTGCTACTCATGAAATCAACACCTCCTTTAAAGCACACTTTGTTTATTGAAGTCATACAGACTGGGGTAAATTACCACAATTATTTTTTTTTGTCAAGGAATTTTTTCATCTAAAAATCAAGCTTCGACTTCTCTATCCCGTTTTCGAGGCCTCAAGGCGATTCCCAGATCTTGCAGCTGCGATTCATCAACGGTGGTGGGCGCCCCGGACATGAGGGAAGCACCAGTAGTCGTCTTGGGAAAGGCTATGACGTCCCGAATGGAACCGAGCCCGCTCATGATCATGATCAACCTATCGAGACCAGGAGCTATGCCCCCATGAGGGGGTGCTCCATAATCAAATGCCTCCAGTAAGAAACCAAATCGCCGCTGGATCTGATCCTGGTCAAGACCAAGAGCTTCGAAGACCTTTTTTTGGTGGTCTTTACGGTAAATTCGGATGCTGCCACTCCCCAGTTCCACCCCGTTGAGCACGATATCGTATGCTCTCGACCTGATCTTGGTGGGATCTGTCTCGAAAAAATCTATATCCTCCTCACGAAATCCAGTGAAGGGATGATGCTCCGACTCCATCTGACCAGTGTCTGGGTTTCGGCTGAACAGGGGGAAATTGTACACCCAGCAGAAGTGAAACTGGCCTGGCTCGATCAATTTTTGGCGCCGGGCTATCTCCAACCGGAGTTGACCAAGGGACTCGGCCACCGCTCTCTGCGCCCCGGCCACTATCAGGAGGAGATCGCCTTCCTGTGCCTTCATCCTCTCACAGAGCCCGGTCTTCTCCTCCGGGGATAGAAACTTGGTCACCGAGGATTGAAGGCCCCCTTCGGCAGCCTCCTCAGCAGTCACTTTGAAGGAAATCAAACCAGGGGCACAGAAGGATTTGGCTATTTCGGCCAGTTGGTCCATCTCCTTCCGAGAATAGGAGCCACACCCAACGGCATTTATGCCCTTAATCTGCCCGCCCGCCTCGAGAACTTTGGAAAAAACCTGAAAATGGGATTCCGAGAACACATCGTTGAGATCGACGAGCTCAAGGCCGAAGCGAATGTCGGGCTTGTCTGTGCCGTAGCGAGACAAAGCGTCCCAATAATCTATTCTCAGAAAGGGAACCTTCAGTGAAACGTCCAACACCTCGGCGAAGACATGCTTGAACAATCCCTCTGTGAGGTTGTATATATCCTCCTCGTCCACGAAAGACATCTCGATGTCGATCTGCGTGAATTCCGGCTGGCGATCCGCCCGAGGATCTTCGTCCCGGAAACAGCGCGCTATCTGATAATATCTATCCAGACCGGCCAGCATAAGAAGCTGCTTGTAGATCTGGGGAGACTGTGGGAGAGCATAGAACTTTCCCCGATAAGTCCGGCTAGGCACCAGATAGTCCCGGGCTCCTTCAGGAGTGCTCTTGGTCAAGATGGGTGTATCAATTTCCAAGAACAATTTTTCGTTGAGATATTTCCTGATAGCCTGATAAACTTCGTGTCGAAGTTGGAGAGCACGTTGCAGGGGTGGCCTTCTCAAATCCAGATAGCGGTATTTGAGCCGCAGGTCCTCCAAGGCTCCAGACTCCTCGTCGATGAGGAAGGGTGGAGATTTGGACTCGCTTAACAAGGTCACCTGCTGTGCTTCTAACTCCACCTCCCCGGTCACCATGTTGGGGTTGACCATATCCTCGGGGCGATGACGGATGATCCCCCGTACGCTAATGACATACTCGTTGCGTAATCGTCGCGCCCTATCCTGCAGATCTGCGTTCCCCCCGGGCCGGAAGACCACCTGCATCAATCCGTAGCGATCCCTCAGGTCGATAAATATAACCCCTCCATGATCTCTGCGCCGGTGCACCCATCCCTCTAACGTAACGGCCTTGCCCACATGGCTGGCCCTGAGCTCACCGCATGTGTGAGTTCTTTTTGCGATCCCTTCGGCATTCAAACCAACTCGCTCCACTTTCGCCTTCTGGTCAATTTTAACTATATTGTGCTCCTCAGGGTTGTACTCGAATGATCCAAACATCGGGGTTACCATTCCGATCGGAGGAAAAGGCAATCCATTGACCATTAGGTGACCAAGCAGGCTCATAATCCCTTCCCGAATGAAAAGTCAACTGCCTAATTTGGTCCGCATAGCGTGACCAGATCCAAATATCCTCATTTCCGCTTCGTTCAGAGCAAAAGGCAATGGCATCTCCATCGGGAGACCAGCTGGGAGACCTATCCGCGGCGGGATCCCACGTAATCTGGACGGGCACCATTGAAGCTGAAGAGGTCACATAGATGTTCTGGTCCCGACCTTGAAAGGCGACGTCCTCCCCCCACAGCCAGTCAGGCCCATATCCGGGATCAGTAGTCAGCTGCATGGTGTCACCTACACCAACAGGCAGGATCCATAGATTCGGCTTTTGAAACGCTTCGCCTCCGCCCATATAGGATGAGATAACGATGTACTCCCCGTCCGCGGACCAGGAGGGGCTGAGGTCCGCGACCGAATCAGTAGTCACCTGAACGGGATTTCCTCCGCCCTCTGATATTTTCCAGATGTCGGCGTTGCCGCTGCGGTAAGAAGTAAAGACAATATCTGAACCATGCCAAGCGGGATCCCAGTCATGTGCCGGATCTACGGTTAACTGAGTAGGTTGATCCCCAATGGAGACCAGCCAAATGTCGTAATTACCGGAGCGATTGGAGGCAAAGGCAATACGCTGGCCATCTGGAGACCAACAGGGATTTGATTCACTGTTTCCATCGTGCGTAACCTGCAGGATTTCCGACTCGGCGGTGATATAAATGGCCGTGCTATCTCTCCCCGTCAACTGATTATCGTCAGTAGCAATCAACGTGATGGTATGCCAACCTGAAGATAGAGTGTCGATGGCTAAATACGTTCCCGTTCCCAGTTGCATTGGCATGTTGCCTTCACCTTTAGAGAACCAAGTGAGCTGATCCTCTCGCAGGGGATTTCCGGAAGCATCCCGCCCGTCACCCTGCAAAATGACCTCCTCTCCTAAGGCAAAACTGGTACTGTCTTGTGGCAGCAGAATAGTAGCGGTGGGGGGTTCATTGATCTCGTTCTCGACCACCACGTTGACATCCTCCGAAACTCCCCAGTTTCCAGCCTGGTCGAAAGCCTTGGCTTTAATGGAATGTCGTTCGTTGGTATACTCGAGAGTCCTCCAGGTATACTCCCATGGAGGGGCAACGTCGACAAAAAGTGAGTCCCCGTCAATATAGAACGCCACCGCCACTACCTTCTCGTTATCCTCCGCCGCAACCTTGATGGTTATAACACCCGCGACATTGATGTTAGATGGAGGAAAGGTTATCTCCACACTAGGAGACTGAGTATCGGCAGCTGTAGGCCCCTCTTTGTTACAGGTCATGAAAAGAAAAAGGCCAACCATAACAAACGACGTGATCCACTCAATGATGACTATTGATTTCTTCCTAGGGCGACCGCCGAGCCAAACGGTCGCATACCTCTTGAACTGATTCATTTAGATCGATCTCCTCCTGCTGGCTCTTGTCCATATCTCTTAAAATTGCTTTTCCCCTGTGTAACTCCTCTTCTCCGATGATCAGGGCGTAACGCGCCCCTAAACGGTTTGCCGCCCTTAATTGAGCTTTAAGGCTACGGCCCACGAAGTCGGTGTCACAGCGCACTAACTTATGTCGAAGCTGCCTCAATACTTTTAAGGCCACCTTTTTGGCATCGTCGCCGAGAACGACCACAAACAGGTCCAAGGATCTGGGGGAAACCCGCGGTCGTTTCTCCCTTGATAATACCATCAAGAGCCTCTCGATCCCAGCGGCGAAGCCCACTGCGGGTGTGGGACTCCCCCCAAGCATCTCGATCAGGTCATCATAGCGGCCACCACCGCCCAGTGCGTCCTGCGCGCCCAGTTCTCCGCTGAGCACCTCGAAAGCAGTCTTGGTATAGTAATCCAAACCTCTCACCAGTCGCCCATCAAGAACATAGGCCACGTCAAGTTGGGAGAGGAGCTCCTGAACCTTGGCGAAGTGTCGAGAGCACTCCGGGCAGAGGTGGTCGATCATGAAAGGGATATCCTCTGTCTGCTCGCGACAAGCGGGTTCTTTACAATCCAGAATCCGCAATGGATTCTCTTCGTGCCGCTGCACACAATCCTTGCAAAGGGCTGAGATTCGGCTTTTCAGGAAATTCCGCAGCACATCCCGATAGATAGGTCGACAGATACGACAGCCGACAGAGTTCATACGGAGGCTTAATTTCTGTAGCCCCAGCTCACTATAAATACCCATGGCCAGAGTGATAACCTCCACATCTTGAGCCGGATCCAGCGAGCCAATGGCCTCTATTCCGTACTGATGAAACTGGCGAAACCTGCCTTGCTGGGGATTTTCCTGACGGAACATGGGAGCTATATAAAAGAGCTTCACCTGAGGGGACTGAGCCCCAAGATTGTTCTGGATATATGCCCGGACAACGGGGGCAGTTCCTTCAGGGCTGAGGGTTAAACTCCGATTGCCCTTGTCGCTGAAGGTGTACATCTCCTTGCCCACGATATCCGTGTCTTGGCCAATGCTGCGGCTGAACAGCTCGGTGTGTTCGAATATGGGAGTCCTAATCTCCAGGTAATTATAGGCTTCCATCATCTGGCGGACCTTTTCCTCGACACATCTCCACAGACCCACCTCCTCGGGCAGGATATCGTGAGTTCCTTTTACGGTCTGAAACGACACCATGCCGACCCACCACTTAACCTGGAATGGCTACATCTATTTAAAAATAACGAGTCTCATGAAATGTGTCAATACAAAAAGGGAATGGACCCAAATTTCTCTTTGTCGGGCGAATCTCAATCTGCCTCTTTCAGATAGGGGCGACCCACCGCGGCCGGCGGCGTCGCCCTGCCCACGGCGCTGGCCAGGACCACCATGGTGGCCAGATAAGGGATCATCTGAATGAACTGGGTGGGCACCCCACCACCCTGAAGAAACATCTGGAGGGCCTCCAAAAAACCGAACAGCAGACATGCTCCGGCTGCGCCAAAAGGTGTCCATTTTCCGAAAATCATGGCCGCCAAGGCGATAAACCCACGCCCACCAGACATATTCTTGACGAAATAATGCGTGTTCAGAGACAGAAAAGCGCCGCCCAATCCCGCTAACACACCGCTGATCAGGACACCGCAATAACGCATCAAGATAACCTTAACACCCATGGTATCGGCTGCCAGCGGATGCTCGCCAACTGCCCGAAGGCGGAGCCCGAAAACCGTTCTAAAGAGCAAAAAATGAGCCAGCAGCACCAAGAAAATTGCCACATAGACCAGGGGGGAATGTCCACTCAAGATCTGCCCCAGGATGGGCACCTGCTCCACGTAAGGGATATTCCAGGGGGACAATCCCAGCACACGATCGGAGTTGCCAGAATTTCCGTAAACCACCCAGCACGTGAATTGGGTGGCTCCCAGGGCCAGCAGATTCACCGCCACTCCGCTGACGATATGATCTGCCTTGAAGGTGACCGTCACGACAGCGTGAATGAGGGCTGTCAGAAGTCCGACCAGCACTGCGGCCAGCACCCCCACCCAGGGATTGCCGGAGAAGTGAGTGGCCACCACCGCGGCGAAGGCTCCATTGAGCAAGATGCCCTCTAGAGCGATGTTCACCACTCCAGAGCGTTCTGAGAACACTCCTCCTAAAGCGGCCAGCGTCAGAGGAGTGGCCATCCGGATGGAGGCGGGGATGATCTCAAGAGGTATCATATCAGTGCCCGTTCAATGAAAGAAGCCAGCATGAGGCTGTAGAGGTAAGCGACGGCTTACCCACCGACGAAAGACCTGATCGCCGACTACCACGCAGATGATGATCACTGCCTGAAGGACCATAACCAGCTCCCGGGGGATGTCGGTGAAAATGTCCACTTCCAGAGCCCCGGTGTTAAGAATCCCGAAGAGCACCGCCGCCAGGACAACTCCCAGGGGATGGTTACGACCCAACAGGGCCACGGCGATCCCGGTAAATCCCAGTCCCGTGGAAAACCCGTCCAGAAAACGATGACGATATCCCAGGACCTCGTTGACCCCCACCAAACCCGCCATTGACCCACTGATGACCATGGATAACACCATGGTTGCTCCCACCTTGATGCCTCCATACTCGGCTGCCTTGTGGCTGAGACCCACGGCGCGAATCTCATAGCCCAATCTGGTCTTAAACAAAAGAAGCCAAGCCAAAGCTGCTATCATCAAGGCGAGCAATAGAGAGTAGTTGAGAGGATTGCTCGTGGGAAGCTGGATGTGGAGCCTCTGGAGAAGGGGTGCCATGCGCGGAATCCATGCCGTGGTGGCGATCTCCTTGGTCTGGGGGATCATCTGGCCCGGCTCTTTGTAGACGTGATTGACCAGAAAATTGGTCGTCAGCATAGCCACGAAGTTAAGCATGATGGTGTTGATCACCTCATGTACCCCAAATCGTGCCTTTAAAACGCCGGGAACAAGCCCCCAGATAGCTCCCCCCAGGGCGGCGAACAGAATACAGAGGGGCACCATCAGCGTAGACGGCATGCTCGGAAAAGTGAATCCGATCCAGGCGCAGAAGAAAGCTCCCATGTACAGCTGTCCCTCTCCCCCTATATTGAAAAGCCCCGCGCGAAAGGCAAAGGCGACGGCCAACCCGGTGAGAATAAGGGGGGTGGCTGAGAAGAACACGTATCCCAGGCCATCGATGCTCCCTAGCCCGCCCCGGAACATGACGTTGTAAACGTGCAGGGGATTCTCGGCTAAAGACAGAATGAGCACAGCCCCCATAGCCAGGGCCAGCAGGAAAGCCACTGCGGGAGAGAGGATTTCCAGAATCAAGAAAGTACCTTTTCCTCCCTTTTCCTTCATCTCACCTCTCCCTCAGGAACTTCACGACTCCCCAGGTCCGATGGACCATCCCCCACTCCTTGACCCATCATCAAAAGGCCCAAAGTCCTCTCATCTGCTTGATCGGCCTGAAATTGACCGACAATCTTACCTCGAAACATCACGGCAATGGTGTCGCTGAGCCCCAGGATTTCCTCAAGATCCGCGGAAACCAATAAGATGGCCTTTCCCCTCGACCTCAAGTTGGCCAGTTGTTGATGGATGAACTCGACAGATCCCACATCGACCCCTCTGGTGGGCTGAGCCGCGATGAGCAGACGGGGGTCCTGCTGCACCTCCCGAGCTGCGATCAACTTCTGCTGATTCCCCCCCGAGAGGCTTCGAACCGCGATCTCCAGATCAGGCGTCCGGATATCGAACAGCTCCACCAGTTCCTCGGCGTGTTCCCGAATAGCCCTGTTTCTCAGCCAGCCTCTGGAAAACTTAGATCGATGTTGAAGACCCAGCACGGCATTCTCCGATAGGCTGAAATCCAGCAATAGCCCACGATTTTGACGGTCCTCGGGAATATGAGCCACGCTTTCCTCTCGGATCTGTCGAGGAGATTCCCCCAACACCTGTCGACCTTCTAAAAAGACCTGACCTGCTGTGGCCGGGTGCAGTCCGTTCAACACCTCCACAAGCTCCGTCTGGCCGTTGCCCTCGACACCAGCGATGCCCAAAATCTCACCAGCCCTGAGCGAAAAATGGACACCTCGCAGCCGGGGAGCTCCCCGTGCGTCCACCGCCTGAAGATCGCGCACCTCCAAAACCACCGGCCCGGGCCGGAAAGGGTCCTTGTCCACCTGCCCCAAAACGGGACGGCCCACCATCATCTCGGCTAACTGGTCAGGGGTGACCTGATCCGTCTCCATGACTCCCACCACGCGGCCATGTCGCATGACCGACACACGATGGGTGAGCTCCATGACCTCGGAGAGTTTATGCGTGATGAATATAATCGTCTTACCACTTTCCCTCAATTTGCGCATGGTTTTAAACAGCTCACCGGTTTCCTGTGGGGTCAGCACCGCTGTGGGCTCGTCCAAGACAATGAGCTGGGCGCCCCGATAGAGCACCTTCATGATCTCCAGCCGCTGCCGAGCGCCCACAGAGAGATCTCCCACCAGGTCCTCTGGGGCAATCTGGAAGCCCAGTGCCTGAGCCAGATCCTTGGTCGCCTGTTGGGCTCCCCGACGATCATACGTTCCCAGGCGCCCGTGGGGCTCCATGCCCAAAACCAGATTTGCGGCCACCGTCAACTGGGGAATGAGCATGAAATGCTGGTGCACCATCCCGATTCCCAACTGGGTGGCCACGCCTGGATCGGTAATCCTCACCTCTCTGGAACGCATACGGATGGTTCCCGAATCGGGTCGCACCAGGCCATACAGCACTTTCATCAGCGTCGATTTGCCGGCACCGTTCTCCCCCACGATGGCGTGTATCTCCCCCTGGCGGACCTGCAAATTGACTCGATCATTGGCCAAAACCGAACCAAATCTCTTGGTGATGTCGACCATCTCCAGCAACATGGCTATGTCCAGAATAGAACGAGAACCTCAATGGCTGGGCACCACAATCTGGCCCTCAATGATCTTGGCCTTCAGCTCCTCCAAACGGTCGATCATGACCTGGGAGATCAAGCCCTGGTTGTGTTCATCCACCACATATCCCACCCCGTCCTCCTTAAGGCCAAATTCCCGAACGCCACCCTGAAACCGCTCCTTGACCACCGATGCGATGGTTTCGTAAACGGCCACATCGACTTTCTTAATCATGCTGGTCAGGATGGTACCCGGAGCTAAATAGTTGCCGTTTGAGTCGACCCAGATGACCATGCCACCCTTTTCCAGAGCAGCCTCTTTGACTCCCAGACCGGTTGTGCCCGCCGCTTGAAATATGATGTCAGCCCCCTTGTTAAACTGCGAAAGAGCCAGTTCCTTGCCCTTGACTGGATCGTCGAAAGCCTTCCCGGTGGCGCCTGCATAGTTCACCAACACACGAACTGTGGGATCCTCTATCTGGACCCCGTACCGGTAACCCGCCTCGAATTTGTGGATCAGGGGAATATCCATGCCGCCGACGAATCCCACCGTTTTCGTATTGGATTTCATGGCGGCCAGCGCTCCCACTAAAAAAGATCCCTCCTCCTCTCGAAACTTCAAAGCCACCAAGTTAACAGGTATTTCCAATCCTGCTTTGAGATCGTAATCCACACATGCGAAATGCACGTCGGGAAAATCTTGTGCCACCTTGTTAATAGCATCGGTAAACAGAAAGCCCACGCCGATGACCAGATCATACCCTCCTCGGGCCAGCTTCCTGAGGCCGGATTCTCGATCTGCATCCTGCCCCGGCTCGAACTCCACGAACTCCAAGGGGAACTCGGCGGCAGCTTGACTGACCCCCCTGTAAGCGGCGTCGTTAAAAGATTTATCTCCCTTGCCCCCAACATCGAAGACCAACCCGACTTTGAGAAGGTCCTGTCTGGCCTCTTTGTCCCTCTGTCCGCAGGATAAGACACTCAAAAGCAGAACCAGAAAAATACATGCGAAGATCGCCCGACATCTCATCTTTTCCTCCTTTACCCCTTTGTGATCCGTGATGCGGTTTTCGATATCGAAGCTCGTCACGTATGTCGTAGGTCGTGAATCGGCTATCGTTAAAAAATGTACGTCCTCACACAAAATTGTGGATTGTTTTAAGTAACGGGACATTGCGGAATGTTGGATTTAAGACTTGGACAAAATGAAATGATCCACCGGACAGGTGGAGGATGCGTCAATATTCAATATAATATCTCAAATCTTTAGCTATCAGTGCTTTCCCACCAACCCCCGGTCCCCGAATCCCAGTCCCCGGGTTTTTCCCGAATCCCACAACTCCCTTTTTCTATATAACTCTTCGCCTTCCGACCATCCACAACATGATGGCTGAGATGAACAAAACGCCCACGCCATCGGCGAGAGCATCGAGGAAGCTCGCGTCTCTGCCGGGAACGAATGCCTGATGGATCTCGTCGACCGCTCCCCAAAAAATCCCAAGGGCGGCAGCCACAAGTACGGCCTTATGCTCTTTCCCTTGGGAGGCTATGCTCAGAAAAGCCCGAGCCAATAAGAGACCGAAGATGAAAAATTCTATGAAGTGGTACAGTTTGTCAGCAACTTTCACCCCCATTGGTGGGGGCAGTGGCCTCGGTATGGAGGAAAGCGCGAAGATGAGGATGGCCCACAGGCAGGCAGGAAGCTGATACTTTATAAACCTGGCCATCTGAACGGACTTAGCCAAAGATTTATGTCCTTTAGGTCAATAGCTCTTGGATCTTGCCTTTTAACTCTTCTAAGTTAGACGATTTGATGAGGTAGGCGTCGGCCCACCAGGTGTTGAAGTCCATCCTGTAAGAAGAATAGGCCGAGTTGAGGATAACTGGCAGGTCTCTCTTTTGCTTGACCAATTGGCGCAGAGTCTCGATGCCATCCTGCTTATCCATGCGAATATCTAGCACAACTAGGTCGATGCCGTTGTTTTTGACCAACTCCACGGCTTTTCGACCGTCGTTGGCCAGGACGACCTTATAGCCCGCATCCTCCAGTTCCCTCTCATAGAGTTTACAGATGTTCACCTCATCGTCTACCACCAATATGGTCGACACCACACACACCTCCTTTATGAGCCCAAGGAATGTTGCTAGGCTTATAGCATCGCAGATCGTATGTCGGTGGGCGCAGCCGAAGCACGCCACGTCTGTCTTTTTTCGATGGTCGTTGGCGTTATAGCTGCAAGCCATCGATAAGTATGAACGATATACGCCCCACGACTTACCGCAGACGTTACCAGCCTCGAGACCGATTAACGACCTTCGATGGACCTTCTCTTCTTTTCCAGCCTCCGCCTATATGTTATCCTTGCTCAAGCGACTGATTGATCCCATCCTCCATGGTCAGGGGCAAGTCGATAGTAAAGGTGGATCCCTTTCCAACCCGACTGCTCACATGGACAGCACCTCGGTGATTGCGAACGGTCTGATAGGCAACCGCTAACCCTAACCCCACCCCCGCTGACTTGGTGGTGAAAAACTCGGAGAAGAGCTCTTCCAGATTCTCTTGTGGAATGCCCACCCCGGTGTCCTCAATCTCCACTTGGACGTGGTCTTCCCGGCGGTATGTGCGGACGCACAAATCTCCACCGGACGGCATGGCTTCCAGGCCGTTGCGGATCATGTTCATCATGGCCTGGCCTATTTGAAGTGGATCCAGCCTTATTTGGGGAAGATCCGGCTGAAGCTCCACATGGACGGCGACTTTCCCTTCGTCAACCTCTGGCTGCATCATCACCATAACCTGCTGAACCACCTCATTGAGATCGACCAACTCGAAAGAGGGCCCAGCAGGCCTGGCGAAGTCCAAAACTTGGGTGAGGAGTTTTTCCAGTCGAGTCACCTCCTCCGTGATGATGTTCAGATACTCCTGATTGGGATCTTCTTTGGGCAATCTCTTGGACATGAGACGCACGAACCCTCCAAAAGAAACGATGGGATTGCGTATCTCGTGAGCCAAACGTGTGGCCATCTTGCCCACGGCGGAGAGCCTCTCGGCCCGGAGAAGCTGATCTTGACTCTCCTGCAGGTTCTGGTAAGCTTGCTCCAACTCCCTGACCTTCTTCATCAACTGCCCGTAGAGGTGGGCTCGTTCTATGGCGAAGCTGGCATGGTTAGCCAGAGTCTCCAGGAGATCTACATCGGCCTCTTCAATGGGTCGACGGGTGAAGCAGTTATCGGCAATGACCGCACCAAGAGGCTTTCCCCGGGCGATGAGGGGCACGACCACAAAGGCATCGGTCCCCAGCATTTCCAGGAACTCATGGTCCACGAGGGGATTTTGGCCCGCGTTCGTGATGTTGAAGTTTTCGCCCTCCAGCATGGATCGGGCGATGATTCCGGGATTTGGAGCCAGATCGAACCTCATCCTTTTCACGATCTCGTTGACCTTGGGATCCAACTGCCCTAAGGCATCGCGATGCATCTTCAACAATTCCTTAAGAGAGTAAGATTGATCCCGCAAACCATTCCATATCTGGGCTGCCTCCTGGGGATCGCCGGGCCCCACAGCCAGCTTTCCCCTGAGACTATTGTCCTTCTCATCCAGGAGCAATAAAAAGGCACGATTGAATCCCAAGCCTTGTTCAGCCGTCACGCCGGTGAGGATAATGCGCAGCACCTCATCCAGACTCATAGTGGTCTGCAGGGTGTGAACCACCTCCTTGACCGCGGACAGCTCCCACAGCTTCATGCCCAGCTCGATGCTGGATTGTCGCAAGCGGTTCTGTATGCTTTTGAGATCTTCGACCAGCTCGTCCCGATTTCGCAGGTCGGCGAACACGAACAGAGCGCCGGCCGAATCGCCCTGCCGAAACAGATTGGTGATGGTGACCTTTGTCGGCACCAAAGTGCCTGCCTTGTCAACGAAAACCAGCTCCTCTTTTCTACGATTATACGAGGGCCGGGGGAGATCAAAAAACTCTCCCATATCCCTGTTCTTCGATTCGGGGGCCAGGAAGTCAGAGAGAGGGCGACCCAATAATTCCTTGCGAGTATAGCCCAGCAATGCTAGGCTTTTGCCGCTGGCGTTGGTGACATTGCCCTCCCTGTCCACCACGATGACTCCGTCATTGCCATGTTTCTCCCGAATGAACAAGTCGTTATACTGGCGTAACGCATTGATCTTCCCGAGAACCTTCTCCTGGCCACTGCGCAGATCGGCAAAAGCGCGGTTCAGAGATTGCACCAATCTGGAGATCTCATCTCGTCCGCTGACCTCAATTTTGCGGTCTAGAACTCCAAAACGCACCTCGTCTGTTACCTGAACGATGTTTCTCAAGCGGCTGGCCACGGACTTGTCAAGGACCAAAAGGGCTATGCCGATGGCGGGAATCAGGCCGCCAGCGAGGATGAAACCCAGATCCAACAACCTGAAGGAGGAACTGGCCGCGAGTGTGACGTCAGGATGTGAGGTGGTTATGGTGGAGGATGCGTGTGATACCCGCAGTTTTCGTTGCCGATACGCGTGTAAAGCAAACGCTGATGCAGAACTACATAAGATGAAGACGGCAAAGATGGCCAGCAAGCACTTGGCCTTAAAGCCGAGATGTCCAAACCGAAGTCGCAACATCAAACCTCCTTGTACAAAACTCCACTGCAACTATACTCCATATTGTACTCTTTGTCAAGGAGAAAAGGGTGAAAAACGTCCCATATTGAGCCCATGAGAGGTTGGCTGAGCCGCTTCCAGCTTAGCTGCGAAGGCGAAGCCTTCGAAATCGGCCCGACTATTGTAAACATGTTCCATTTCTTGTGGTTTGGCAGGTACATTCAGGCGAGGCGAGAGCGTTCAAATGGCCTAAACTTGAGTTCTCTGAAAAGAAAATCCAGCGGTGCTGATATAACCAGCTGCCGACAAAGATAATGTGAATGGCAACGATGTGGTTTGCTCGGCAAGGAAGCCAAAAAGAATTCGGCGACAATCTCGGAGATTTTAAGCGCCTGCCACGTTTTTACATTGGAACTCGTCTTTTAAAAAATCCTTGACAAAAGCCCTTAAATTCTATAGACTCCAGCTAACTTATCGACTTTGCTTACAAAGTGAGCTGATGGCCACCGGGAGCTGGCGACAAGGCATCCCATGCTTTCGCCGAACTCAAGAGATCACCAAAACGGTATGAAGGGGTACATGATTCCTTCAACCTTTGGCCAATACGGAGGGAGAGTTGAAATGAAACCCAGGATACTGTTCTGTTTCACAGTCATGCTCTTGGCAAGTGGTGCCGTTCAATCTGCCTGGTCTCAATCCGTCGACACGGCCTGGGTGGCGAGGTACAACGGGCCTGGAAATTCCCTAGATTGGGCCAATGACATAGCGGTGGACGATTCGGGCAATATTTACGTGACGGGAGTAATCAACTGGGGTGATATGGGCACTATAAAGTACTATCCCAATGGAGATACCGCCTGGGCCAGAAGCTACACGGGACTTTCAGGAGCATGGGGTCGAGCCCTGGCGATAGACGATTCCGGCAATGTGTATGTGACGGGCGAAACGGGGCACTACCCGAGCCAGGAATGCGCTACCGTGAAGTACTATCCCAATGGAGACACTGCCTGGGCGCGGAGATACTACGGACCGTCGCACAGAGGCGATTTCCCCTATGGTATAGCAGTAGATGCCTCCGGCAACGTCTATGTTGCCGGCTACAGCTATAACACCAAGGCAGTCGCCGACGCGTTCACCATCAAGTACTATCCCCATGGGGACACTGCCTGGGTGAGAAGATATGATGGACCGGCAAACCAAGATGATTTTGCCTTTGCCCTGGCCCTTGATGATTCGGGCAACGTCTACGTGACCGGAGGAAGTCACGGCAGCGGAACGTCCCGAGACTTTATCACCATAAAATATCTCGCCAATGGAGATACCGTCTGGACCCAGCGATATAACGGACCGGGAAACCAATCTGATACTCCCCTGGCATTGGCCATAGATGATTGGGGATATATCTATGTGACCGGAGAAAGCTATGACAGTTTGACAACCATGGACTTTACCACCATCAAGTATCACCCCGATGGAGACACTGCCTGGGTGAGAAGATATAACGGGCCTGAGAACGGTGAGGATCGCGCTAGAGCTATCGCCGTGGATGATTCAGGCAACGTTGTGGTGACAGGGACGGCAAATCAACCTGGCATCGATGCGACGGCCATAGACGATCCTATCAGTGTCTCCGTCTCAACGCATACTGTTATCAGTGCCCAGCCGCGCGGTGACTTCGGCACCGTGAAGTATTATCCCAATGGAGACACCGCCTGGGTGAGAATATATAACGGCCCCGGAAACGACGTGGATGGAGCTAATGCTCTAGCCCTGGATAAATCTGGCAATATCTATGTGACGGGACACAGTGCTCAAAGCAACACGCCTCCCCAAAACTTCGACTACGCCACCATCAAGTACTATCCCGATGGAGACGAAGCCTGGGCCATCCGATACAACGGGCCGGCAGATGAAGACGATGATGCGCAAGCCATCGCAGTAGATGATTCCGGCAATGTTTATGTGACCGGATATAGCTTCGGCATCGGCACGGATAAAGACTACGCCACCATCAAATACATAGAAATCCCCACTGAAGTAAAAGGCGAAACGCCAAAGGAGGCAAAGCCTCTGGAATTTGCGCTCTCTCAGAACTGCCCCAATCCCTTCAACACAAATACCGAGATCTGCTATCAGATAACGCAAGACGGATCTGTGACCCTGAAGGTCTTCAATATCCTGGGTCACCATGTGCGGACTCTGGTGGATGCGGAGCAAAAGGCCGGTAGATATTCGATCAGCTGGGAGGGGCATAACCAGGGCGGTCGGGACGTGGCCAGCGGAGTGTATTTCTGCCGGTTGATGGTGGGTGATTTCAGCAAAACCATCAAGATGGTGCTGGTCAGGTGAGCGGGCAATAGTGAGCATAACGGCTGTGAGATTGTTTCAAATTTGTTATAAAAATCTAAAAAACGCTTGAAAATTAGGGGGAAATGTGTTATCATAATATAGTATACTTGACTAAAATGCTAGGAAGATGTTTTTATAGCCTCATATTCCCCAACTGACGGATGATCCATGGCTTAGCGAGTGTCCTGGTCACCATTCGATGGTTACTCAATTCAGTCCCGTCTGCTGGGGTTTTTTAATACGATGAAGCGGGAATGAAATATGGTGAATTGAGCGGTAATAACTACTTCTCCAACATGCTTTATACTAGGTTTCAAAGCAAAGGAAGAAGAGATGAAATTCACAAAGTTAATAATAACGGTGGTTATGGCTCTGACTAGCGCTGCTTCAGCGCAGGTAGGGGACAGTCCATGGCCCATGTTCCGCCACGACCTGCAGCATACTGGTCGGACCCCCTATACTGGTCCTGCGGAACCTACAGCTAATTGGGTCTTTACCGATGCTCACGATGCCATAGCCTCCTCTCCCTGTATCGGTGAAGACGGGACTATCTATGTGGGGACTGGATGGTTTTACGCCGGGGTTACTGACTCAAGTCTCTACGCTATCAATCCCGATGGGAGCCTCAAATGGCGCTTTACCACTGGAGGAGGTGTGTTCTCATCTCCTGCCATAGGCCCGGACGGGACCATCTACTTTGGCTCTTTTGACACTTATCTTTATGCCATCGAGGACTCCATCACTTATGGGAAGTTGAAATGGAGAACATACGTGGGGTATTTAATCTTCTCATCCCCAGCCATTGGGCCAGATGGAACCATTTATGTGGGAAGTCTGGACTTCAACCTCTACGCTCTCAATCCAGATGGTACAGAAAAGTGGACATACCTAACGGATTGGTGTGTTTTCTCCTCTCCCGCAATCGGTCCAGATGGAGAAATCTATGTTGGTTCCAAGGATGAACACCTCTACGCTTTTGAGGACTCCGTCACATATGCTAAGCTGAGGTGGAAGTATGCTACCGGTCAGTTTTACGATGGTCATCTGGTAGATTCCTCCCCTGCTATTGGATCGGATGGAACAATCTATGTGGGAACAGATCCTTATGGAGCGTGGGGACAAGATCCTGTTCCTGTGGATACGGTCTTCTTTGCCGTTAACCCGGATGGCAGTCTTAAGTGGAAATTTGCTATGGAAGATGGAGCGGAGTCGTCACCAGCCATCGGACCGGACGGGACGATCTACGTTGGATCTTATGATAGCACTCTTTATGCCATTCGTGATCAGGGGGATATTGGCATCTTAGAGTGGCGGTTCCCCACTCGTGGCTCGATTGACGGTTCTCCTACCGTGGACGGCTGTGGGACCATCTACGTCGGTTCCCGGGACTCCACCTTATATGCGATTAACCCCGACGGATCCCTCAGGTGGAGCTTCCTTACTGGCGGAGAGATCGAATCTTCGCCCACTATCGACGACAATGGAATACTGTACATCGGCAGCTTTGACGGCAGTCTCTATGCTTTGGGAAGTGGCAGCCCCGATGTGGGTGTGGTCTCAATTGATCTACCGAGGAAAGTAGAGACGGACTCTTCGTATCTGCCCTCAGCCACGGCCAGCAACTACCGCTCTGGCCTCCAGAGTTTTGACATCTCCTGTCTTATTGACACTGCCGGTCACTATCTCTATGGGGACACGTTCTCTGTGAGCGGTTTGGCTGAGACCACATCTGTTCAGACCACTTTCGCCCCATGGACGGTGGGCTCGGATACCGGGGTTGTCTACACTGTGACCGTGGTCACATCACTCGCCAGCGACGATAATTGGTATAACGATACGCTGACTACTCAGGTTCAGTCTAAGATGGTTGCTGACCTGACCCCACCAGAGGCCATCGACGATTTGGCCATTGCCCTGGAGAATGGTTCTAAAAGTGCTGATGGTGATATTCGCCTCTATTGGACTGAACCTTACGACAACGTGGCAACGACTCGGTACGTGGTCTATCGAAGAACAGGGGTTGATTCTTTCGATGACTCCCTAGCCAGCACTATGGATACCACCTATACCGACGCAGGTACCGCTGGCGAAGTGGGTATCGACTATTTCTACACGGTCAAAGCTGTGGACGCAGCCGGAAACAAGTCGGAGGAATCCAATATGGTTGGTGAGTTCGACAGGAGTCTGAGCACGGCTAAATAGAGAGTCATTGGCGAAATATCATTGATAAGAGGCTGGAAGTCAGTTTATGGTTGTGGAAGGCCCGTATGGAAGCCAGAAGCTAGAGACTTGAAGCTGGATGCGGGACAGTTAAAGAAGACGTAATGATTCTCCAGCATCGAGCTTCTAGCAATCTCAATGAGGCGGGTGCCGAACCTGTGTGGGTAGATACATCACCTCTGGAACCAGAGTTTTGGCATCCGTCGTCTTGACCGTGATTTGAAACAAATTCGAAACAGATTCTAAAATCAAGTGTGATGCAGACCCTCTCCATAACTTGGGGAGGGCTTTTTTATGAGCCTTGCCCATTCTTTTCCTATTTGCTCTCTGCAAATTTTGGGACTTGATATTAAAGAAGTGGTACATAACTTGCTATAAATTTATGAGCCAGCTATGAAGCTTATCAACATCTACTGAAGAGAAATTTGTGCGCTCGTAAGCCGCTATTTTCCCGATTACTGAAATAGAAAAGGAAGAGGGGAAAGTCCCCTCCAGGGAATCCCAAGGAGATTATGAAAGGGGTGTTCGTCATGAAAAAGGCTGGAGTGTGGGCCGTTTTGCTGCCCATGGTAGCGGCCGGCTGTGCAACTTCACATCTAGGATATTCGTCAGGAAGACCAGAAGTCCTTATTCCATCATCGAATAGACATGTGATTAAAACCGCACTTGTTGAAGTATTCGTCTCTAAGGATTATGTGCTCACCTCAGAAACCGAGGGTGCTTTGGCCTTCGTGGGCAAGATGAACATGGGGTCTGGGAATCTTAATAAGATACCCCTTGAGAGTCCGTCCTCATCACATCCAGACCAGGAGATCATCATACTGCTCAGATCTGCGGGCAAAAAAACGAGGGTCTATGCCAATGCTTTCCCTTCCATGCAGAACGCTTTTGGCAGGACAGAGCGAGGGGATATAACTTCCGGTGAGGCCAGAAAGCAACTGCAGTCTTTCCTGGATAAAGCAAAGCGAGCGGTTAAAAGCGACCGGCCAACTCAATCTTTTAAGCAACCGCATGAGTATGTGACGAAACCTGACAAGATAGGCATTCAAATTGGCAATCAGAAAGCCGCCAGTATAGCGCCATCGGAGCCAGCAGATCTGGCGGGCTTACAGGTTGGAGACAAAATTGCCACGGCTGATAGCAATGCCCCATATACGGTTAAAGGCGGCCAGCCAATTCGATCTTTTGAGAAACCTCACGAGTATATGGCCAAACCTGGCAAGATAGGCATTCAAATTGGCAATCAGATAGTCGCCGGCATAACGCCATCTGGGCCAGCAGATCTGGCGGGCTTACAGGTTGGAGACAAAATTATCACGGCTAATGGTAATGCCCTGAATGGGGACAACAGGCATGATGTCGCGTTGATAGTTGGCGATCCTGGTACAATAGTGCTGTTAAAGATTCTAAGAGGAGATCAAGAACTCGAGATCCCTGTCACCCGCGGCGGCCAGCCAATTCAATCTTTTGAGCGACTTGATGAGAATGTGGCGAAGCCTGGCAAGATAGGGATTCAAATTGGCAATCAGATCGTCGCCGGTATCGCTCCCTCTGGGCCAGCAGATCTGGCGGGCTTACAGGTTGGGGACAAAATTATCGCGGCTGATGGCAATGCCCTAAATGGTGACAACTTGCATGACGTCGCGCTGATTATTGGCGATCCTGGTACAAGCGTGCTGTTAAAAGTTCTAAGAGGAGATCAAGAACTCGAGATTCCTGTCGCCAGAGGGCTATGATATTTATCCAATTTTGGGGGTTACGCTCAGTGTAACCCCCTCCCTCCCCTCTCCAGTGGCAGTTGGCAGTTGCAGTTGGCAGGGCCCTCACCACACCTCCCCGCACCGAGATTGCTTGGTCGGTTTTTCGTGGATTTTATCCTGAGCGAAGCCGAAGGGCTTAAAACCTCCTGGCAACAACATAAATGTTGGGCTTTCTCCCACTCACCGGTTCCAAATTTCCCCTTTTTGTCATTCTGAGGGAAGCCTGAGCTCAAGCGAAGGCGACCGAAGAATCTCCTTTATGCTTCAGCCGATCAGTTGGCAGAGAAAATGAGATTTTTCTTCGCTCCGTGTCCCCTTCGCTGCGCTCAGGGTTATGACTTCTCTTGTTCCACGTCACTCCTCAGAACGACAGGTATGTTTGGCTTTTCACGAATCTCGAGTCTCGAATCTCGTGCCCCTCTCCCTCAAAAAAAGAAAAAACCCTTGACAAAACTCCCTTTTTTCACAATAATAGTAGGTCAAAACTGAGCCCGTAGCTCAGCTAGGTAGAGCAGCGGCCTTTTAAGCCGTTGGTCGCGCGTTCGATTCGCGCCGGGCTCATTTTTCGTGCAGCGTTAATCGTTAATCGTTGATCGTGAAAACCTTAGATCTTTTTTTCTTATCGATTAACGATCACCGATTACCGATCAACGGTCTTTTCGCTTGACACATACCGGTTTTTTTTATATTTTTACCTACTGCAAAGGACTTATAGTTTTTCTCTGTTCTTTTACAATCGCGCCCATAGCTCAACTAGGCAGAGCAACTGACTCTTAATCAGTAGGTTCAAGGTTCGATTCCTTGTGGGCGCACCAAATATGGGGGCGATACGGCTTCGACGGGGGTAGTGAGGCCGGAACTGCGTGCCGAGGTCCCAGTGGCTCGTTAAACAATTGGGAAAACAAATCTAATTGCAAACGATTATTCGTATGCAATGGCCGCCTAATTAAAGGCGACCCGTTCTCACCGGCTTCGCTTGCCGGGCTGGATGAGGGCGTCGATGAAGGCAGGCTGGTCGTTCAGCCCTGCTCAAGGTTGAACGATGAGATCTTTTGAGCTGGCCCGCTCCGTATCCTGCCTTTCGGAGACGGAGCAGGCGAGATTTAAAAGAAAGGCTATGCATGTAGAGGTTCCTGTCGAGTTATCTTCGGACACGGGTTCGACTCCCGTCGCCTCCACTGTTTTATAAAAGGGCCAGCATCTGCTGGTCTTTTTCCTGCGAATTTTATAGTAAGTATAAAATTTACTGATTTTTTTCTTGACTTTTTATGCCCGGTTTGATTATATTATGGAATCGGTAGCAATTTTACCAACTTTTTGGAACAAATTATATGCCTAAGGTTACCTTAGAAACAGTAGCTAATATCCAAGTTGGGTATCAGGCAAAGGCAGGGATCAAGGAGAAAACTCACGGCAAGTATCGCCTGATTCAAGGTAAAAATTTCGATTCTTTCCAGCAATTAAGAACTGAGAACCTAATAAAATTTGATCCTGAACGCAACCCCAAGATATATTCCGTTCATAAAGGGGATGTCCTTTTTCAGTCTCGTGGAGTCACCCATTATGCCTATTGTATTGAGGAAGATCTTCAAAATACGCTTGCTTCAGGCTCCTTTTACATCATTCATCTCAAAAGCCACACATTGCTCCCTCAATATCTCGCCTGGTGGTTGAATCAAACACCAGCGCAGGCTTATTTCCTGTCCCAAACAAGCGGAACAATAATGGGATTCGTTTCCAAACACACACTTTCCCACTTACTCATCCAGATCCCATCTCTTTCCGTACAAAAAAAGATAGTCAAAATAGTGTCTCTCGTTAAGCGAGAACAATTTCTTCTCAGCAACCTCTCAGATAATCGATCCCGTCTCATCAATGCGGTTTGTATCAAAGCAACCCAGAAAAAGGAGCGCTAAGAAAATGAACCCCAATGTTTCCCAAAAAGAGATCAATGATGTTGTCTGGAGGGCCTGCGATACCTTTCGTGGTGCAGTCGATCCCTCGGAATACAAAAACTACATCCTGACCATGCTGTTCATCAAGTATCTAAGCGATCTTTGGAAGGACAAAAAGGAAGAATACGAGAAAAAATATAGCGGTGACAAAACTCGGATTAGTAGAGCTCTAGCTCGGGAACGTTTCGTGGTGCCACCGGAATCAGACTTTGATTTCCTCTATAGTAGGCGTGACAAGCCCAATATCGGCGAGATAATCAATATCGCCCTTGAAAACATCGAGGATGCCAACAAATCAAAACTCGAAAATGTGTTTCGTAACATCGACTTCAACAGCGAACCCGCCTTAGGACAAACCAAGGAACGAAATCGTCGTCTGAAGAATCTTCTCGAGGATTTCGCTGATGACCGTCTCGACCTGCGCCCCTCTCATACCGAGAATCGCGACATCATAGGTGACGTCTATGAATACTTGATCGGCCGGTTTGCAGCCGGAGCAGGCAAGAAAGCTGGGGAATTCTATACCCCACCCGAGGTTTCTACTCTTCTTGCTAAGCTACTCGCACCAAATTCGGGTGATCGTATTTGCGACCCTGCCTGCGGTTCGGGATCGCTTCTCATCAAACTAGGGCAGGAAGTGGGGAGTAAAAACTTCGCCCTTTTCGGGCAAGAGTCAAATGGCTCTACCTGGTCACTGTGCCGGATGAACATGTTCCTGCACTCTATGGACTCTGCTCACATCGAATGGTGCGATACTCTCAACAATCCAAAGCTCATCGAGAAGGACGAGTTGATGCGGTTCAATATCGTAGTAGCCAATCCTCCATTCTCTCTGGACAAGTGGGGTCATGAAAACGCTGGTCATGACAAGTACAATCGTTTCTGGCGAGGGATCCCCCCAAAAAGTCGAGGGGATTATGCCTTTATCACTCACATGGTGGAAATCGCACTTGAAGGTGAAGGCAAGGTTGGTGTCATTGTCCCTCATGGGGTTCTTTTCCGCAGCGGAGCAGAGGGTATCATCCGCAAGCATTTCATCGGAGAAAATATCCTGGAGGCCGTAATCGGGCTTCCTGCTCAGCTTTTCTATGGAACAGGGATCCCAGCTGCGATTCTCATTTTCAATAAGAGCCGGAAATCCTGGGAGGCCGGAAAGAGTACGCGTGATCGGCATATCCTCTTTATTGATGCCAGCCGAGAATTCGAAGACGGGAAAAAACAGAACCGTCTCCGAGATGAGGATATCGAAAAGATCGTCTCGACCTTTGGGGAATTCAAGGAAGTTGAGAAATACTCTCATTTGGCCACCCTCGAAGAGATCCAGGAAGCTGAATTTAACTTGAATATCCCCCGGTATGTTGACACCTTCGAGGAGGAGGAGGACATCGACATTCCTGCTGTGAAGAAGGAGATTCAAGAAGTGGAAGCGGAACTGGCGAAGACCCAGAAGAAGTTAAACGACTATCTGAAAGAGCTGGGATTATGACTCAAGAAATGACCTTTGAGAACTTAATCAGTTCTATTCAGCAGATTCATGATGAACTTGCCTCCCAGGCCCGACGAGCAGTGAATGTCAGCCTGACCATGCGGAACTGGCTGATCGGATGTTATATCGCAGAATACGAATTGAGCGGAGCGGATCGAGCAGCCTATGGAGATGAATTGCTTTCTTCCTTGGCGAAAGAACTCACTGCACGAAAGGTTAGCAATTGCAACCGACGGCAACTCTATCGTTATCTGCGCTTCTATCGCTTCTATCCGCAGATTGTGGGGACACTGTCCCCACAATTGGGACGCCTATTGCCGCCTCAGATAGAATCCGAAAAAGTGGGGTCACTGTCCCCACAAATTTTCACACCGCCGGAAGTTATACTCGGCAATCTCTCATATAGCCATATCGACCTGCTAGTGGACATCGATGACGACCTAAAACGCGCCTTTTATGAGATCGAGTGCATCCGGGGCAACTGGTCGGTTCGGGAGCTGAAACGTCAAATAAGAAGCTTCTATTACGAACGCTCCGGACTTTCAAAGGACAAGAAGAAATTGGCCAAACTAGTGCAGTCAGGCGTTGAGCCCGCGAACCCCAAACTAAATGTACGTGACCCATACATCTTTGAATTTCTCGGCTTAAAATCCAGAGAGGTGATGAGTGAGTCTCATCTGGAAGAACAGCTCCTCGACAAGTTGCAGGAATTCTTGCTGGAGCTGGGCAATGGCTTCTGTTTCGAGGCACGCCAGAAGCGTATTCTTATTGGTGATACTCATAATTTCGTGGACCTGGTTTTCTATCACCGTATCCTCAAATGTCATGTGCTGGTCGAACTGAAGTTGGAAGAATTCAGTCATGAGAATATCGGCCAGCTCAACACCTATGTGAGTTGGTATCAAAAGAACATGAGGTCAGAGGGTGACAATCCTCCGGTGGGAATTTTGCTCTGTACTCAAAAAGACCATGCTCTTGTAGAATATGCACTGGCCGGGATAGGTAATGATCTCTTCGTTTCCAAGTATCAACTCGAACTGCCGGCAAAGGATGAAATGCAGCGGTTTATCGAGGAGCAGATGAGAGAGGTGAAGGGAATTGAGAGGAAGACATGAGTGATAATGAACTTGCTGTCTGGTTTATGGTCAAACCGGTTCAGCAAAATCAGGTTGTTTCCGAATTCCGAAACAAGCTTGTGGGCTCAATTTCCTGGGAAATTAATTCATAAGAGGAGACAAGATGGCTAAAAGTAGAAACATTCCATTACATATCAGATGCATGTTGTGGGGCAGAGCCTCTGGTCGGTGTGAGTTCTGTAATAATCCTGTTTCGTTTCACACCATGACCAAAGAGGATGTTAATCTGGGGGAAGCAGCCCACATTATTGGTTTCAGTGAAGATGGGCCTCGAGGTGAAGAAAGTCTATCGAAAGAAGTCGCTAAAGAAATATCAAACCTCATGCTTCTTTGCGGCGTGTGTCATAAGACAATAGATACAAATAAAGCAAACTATCCTGCTGGTATTCTTCAACCAATAAAGGAGGCACACGAACGACGCATCGAAATCGTCAGCGGGATCGATCCGGAGAAACAGAGCCACATTTTGCTGTATGGCGCAAATGTCGGAGACCACAGTTCCGCGCTCTCATATAGAAAAGCTGCTTGGGCAATGATTCCTGATTGGTATCCTGCTTATAAAAACGCAATATCATTGGGACTAGTTAATAGCTCTTTTCGAGATCGAGACAGCGATTTCTGGCGTATAGAGAGCGTGCATCTTCAAAATATGGTTAAGCAGCAAGTTCGGCCGAGATTGGCCAATGGGGGTGTTGAGCATTTTTCCATATTCGGCTTTGCACCACAGCCATTGCTAATCTTACTGGGATATCTACTTTCTGACATTCCTGCGGCTGAGGTCTATCAACTCCACAGGGAACCGCAAAATTGGCGGTGGCAAGAACACCCGGATAATTTCAAGTACATTGTAAAAGAACCAGGGACGATTAACGGCGATCCTGCCCTAGTGCTATCGCTAAGTGCAAAGATCACCGATGACCGTATCAAGGCTGCTTTGTGTGACGAAGTGACTATTTGGCGGGTGACGGTTCCCGAGCCAAACAATGATTTTCTAAAATCTCGGCGACAGTTGCAGCAATTCCGGAAGACGATGAGGGAGCTACTCGACAGGATAAAGGCGAGACATGGAGAGAATGCTGTGATCCATGTCTTCCCAGCAGTACCAGTGGCGATCGCAGTTGAGTTTGGTCGGATTATCATGCCCAAAGCCGATTTGCCCCTTTGTATATATGACCAGAACCGTAAATTGGGTGGTTTCGTGAAGGCGCTGATGATTCCAGAAGACAATAATTAGGAGGTCTTAGCCATGATCTCAAAAAGGCACGACGATCTCAGGATGTTGCTTCAAGCTTTGGCAGAGTTCCTGGATATCTCCGATACTCAGTATGATGCAGCAGTGAGTCATTACAAAGCTGTAGGCGAATGGCTGAATGAAGAGAACTCCTCCATTGTAAAACATGATCCGAACATATACTCACAAGGTTCTTTTCGACTCGGTACAATGATTAAACCTATTAGCGATGGAGACGAATACGATATCGATCTTGTCTGTGAGCTGAAGAATCTGAGGAAGGGAGAAGTTAGCCAAAAACAGCTTAAAGATATGATTGGAGATCGGTTGAAGGAAAACGAGCGATACCGAAAAATTATTGAAGAATGTAACCGCTGCTGGAAATTGAAATATTCCGATGCAACACGATTCCATATGGATATTCTTCCCGCGATACCCGCTGACACAGTGGATGATATTTCACCGACAACCGATCCTGAGCTATCATTCAGTGCTATCCTTATCACTGACAAGGAACTCCGAGAATGGCAGCGGAGCAATCCTATTGGCTTTGCAGAATGGTTCAAAGAACGCATGCGTGCACAGTTCGAAGCGATGCGCATGCTTGTTGCCAAATCTCTGCGTGCCACCGTCGAACAAATTCCAGATTATAAGGTGAAAACACCACTGCAACGGTCCATTCAAATTCTCAAACGGCATCGAGATATCATGTTTTCCGATGATATAGATGATAAACCGATATCCATTATCATTACGACCCTTGCCGCCCATGCTTACAACAACGAGAGTGATCTGATTGATGCTCTTCTGAATATCGTTAGCGGTATGCCTCTTTATATCGAATATAGAGATGGCGTTACATACATTCCAAATCCGACCAATCCGCTTGAGAATTTCGCTGACAAATGGAATCCCAAAAAACATCCGCGCCGAGAGGAAAAATTTCGACAGTGGCTTGAGCAGGTGCAAACCGATTTGGACGTAGCTCTCCGGGCGGACGACATGCATGACATAAT
>Ga0209635_10000533_pt1 | contig 26233 bp, 22 predicted proteins | sample DeeMarSWOR230_32_FD_187463 | JGI IMG/M metagenome (GOLD analysis project Ga0209635, IMG submission 187463) | Marine sediment microbial communities from White Oak River estuary, North Carolina - WOR-2-30_32 (SPAdes) (version 2) | ecosystem: Environmental > Aquatic > Marine > Intertidal zone >...
AACCTCATTATTTTGGTGGATATACAGGTGGAAGGAAATCTTTTCTTCCTGGTGTAGCCTCGTACAAAACCATTGAAATGAACCATAAACTTGCTCTTAGTGATAAAGCATGTTCTCTTGCTCTTGACGGTAATCCAGTTCATGAAGATATGGTAGACGCAATGAATGTGTTAAAGGACATCAATGTATTTTCCATACAAACCGTATTAACAGGTGAACATGATATATATGCAGTTACTGCTGGTGATCTTCTCAAATCTTTTGATGCAGCTATTAATTATTCAAAAGAAGTATTTTGTGTTCCTCTAAAGGAAAAAGGGAATATTGTTATTACTGCGGCACCATATCCAATGGATATAGATTTATACCAATCTCAAAAAGCACTTGATAATGGTAAACTGGCTTTGGAATCTGATGGGATTATAATTTTAGTATCTAAATGTCGTATGGGTATTGGAGAGGACGCTTTCTTAAATCTATTGTCAAAAGCAGATACTACTCAGGGGGTTTTTAAACTTTTAGAAAAAGAATACAAATTGGGATACCATAAAGCTGCTAAGATGGCGCAAATTGGAAATTGGGCTAAAATGTGGGCAGTTACTGATCTTGAAGATAAAATAGTTAAAAAGACCTTGATGAAACCCTATAGTAGCATACAATCTGCAGTGGATGATGCTGTTGAAATAATTAAAACAATGGGTAAAGAACCAAGAGTTGTTGTAATGCCTTCTGGTAGTCTTACTATTCCGCTAGTTCAATAGGTGAAAAATGATTTCTAAATTCGTAATTTTTCATAACATTTTATTTTTAAATTCATATGAAAATCATATATTAATTAAATAGTTATAGACTTATTTAGTTAGTTGGATTTATTATAAAAGAAATAGAAAGATTATATTCTAAATATAAACATTACTATCTTTCAATTTCAAATGAAATATTCACTTCTGCTCTATAGACTGAAGGTTTATCATTTTCTACTTTTACATCAAATTTTGTAACCTCTGCTCGTCGAATATTTTTAACAGTTTTTGCCGCTTCAACAATAGCATTTTTTGCAGCATCTGAAAAACTTTTTTCTGATGTTCCAACTATATCTATTATCTTATAAATTCCCATTCAACAAGTCACCTCTTATATTGATATGTTTTGTTGTTACTTAACTCTTTTTACAGTTAATTGAGTTATTTTCTTTTAAATTATTTAAAATAGTAAGCTAAAAAGTAGATTTTATTTTTTTATCTATAATATTTATTATAAAAATTCTTGATTTCTTGTTCTGTTGGTTTCTTACATTTATTCCATATGTTTATTATGTCTTGTAATTTTTCTTCCCCACTTTGTCCTTTAAATAGATTCTTAAGAAATTCTGTTCTCTCCTTTATATCCCTTTTAATAAATTCTATATATTGCTTTGGAGTGTAGTAGTTTAAAGGATTAAATCGCCTCCTAAAATCCTTCATACCATGTTTCTCTTCTAACTCAATAGGATTAGGGATTAAATAGTCAAATACCGGATGTCTTATCCAATTTTCAATTTTATTGAGTTCAACAAGATTTATTAATCGTTTAGAGTCATCGACCTTGATTCCTTCACCCTGACCCATGTATTTAACCTCACCGATTTCATTTAGTAGAATCTCCCCTGTTTCTTCGTTTTTCTTAGGTATAAAATTTCCTTCTTTATCCAACTTTTTGATTTGTTTTCCATCAGGGTCGTATTCCCCAATAAATCCAGCATTATTAATAAAAAACAACATTTTCCCATTAAAATCTAAACCTAAATCAGAATACATTTTTAGCTTAATTAATGCCTGATATGATTGTTCTCTTGCCATAAAATCGGTTGCAGCATATGAACGGACTCTTGTACCGGGTTTTTGTGCAGAAACTGCAGATGTAATAATACTTTCACAAGCACTATCAAGTGCAATAGCTATTTTAGGTTCGATAACTCTAAAGATGGGTTCTAAAATATCAAATTTTTTAAAACTAAGGGCTTCAGTTTTTAGATATTTCTTTCTACCATTTCCCCATTCGGGGTTCAACTCACTGAATAGAAAGATAAATCTACCATTGGTGGTACCACTTTTAACATATTTTGTACATTGTAATGATCCTATTCTCTCTCCAGTAATTCTTTGTGGAATATTAACTTTATAGCCATTGATTTTTTTATAGACATATTCCACTCCTTCGCAGTCAATGTTCATTGCAAGAACTATATGTCTTTTTCCCTCTTCATTTAATTGAGCTGATTTCATTAATCCAGGATATTCAGGACTTAAACGTGTTAAACCTTCAGATTTTGCAAAACTAGCAGCTTCTAGTCCAATCAATTTCACTTTTATTATTTTACCGTTGTTGTCAAAAACCGGTTTTCCAACACATGCATCATCCTGCTCTAATTTCAATCCAACAGTTAATGTAGTTTTCCCAGTACCACTCAATCCTTTCAGAACTCGATCAGAGGTACAACCAGCGTGATATGAAATCAACCCCTCTGCTTCAGCTTTATTCCATACCATTGTAAGATTGGGTTTTTTAAATGCTCCACCAAAATAATCAACACCAAGATTCAGAACTTTTCTGATGTTGTTATCCATTTCAGTAAAATCATAAAGTGTTAAAGGTATTTTAGGATCATATTCTGGCCAAATTTTTTTAATTTTTTTAATGTATCCTTCAGGTAATTTTTCTTGAATAATATAGTTCCAACAATCAACATTAATATATTTTTTTGGAGGAAAAATCATTAGTTTTCCCATCCAAGCAATATAAGCAGTATGCGGATTTTTAATACTAAGAATAATACGTAATCCTACCTCGTACTCAAATTCCCCTTGTATGCCATCAATAATAATAAGTTTTGGTCTCTCCTTTCTAAGATAATTCATTGCCACCTTATAAATTTCTTTTCCAATTTCTGCATCAAATTTCTGTTGTTTCTTACCCAGTTTATAATCTTCTGGTATCATATAAAAAGCTCTATCTGGACGACGTCCAAATTGAGTTGATCCAAAGAGATATTGCCCATCTTTTGTTATTATATAATAAGATTCCAGAAATTTTTTATAAAATTCATGATCTGGATTATAAATTATATCTTTTACAGGTATACTTATATCAGGTTCAATAAGAAAATCCTCTGACATAATCCAACAAAAAAACATAATGATTTTTCCCTATATAAAAGAACTTAAAATATTATTATTAAATTGAAAAGCAAAAAGGAAAATTTGAATAAAATCTAGTCAGGTGATTTGGAAATATTTATTAAACAATGATTTCTTCCAGGAAATGGTTACTATAATGAAAAATCAAGCAATATTTATCAAATATGGAGAGGAAAAAAATAAAACAAAAAGACCAGGAAAATTATATAGAATGATGGTAAAATCAGATCAAATGGAAGCGATTATATCTGAATTAGAACCACACGCAGATTCAAGATGGTATAAACATGATGGTGAAGAGATACATCTTGTTATAGAGGGAGAAATGGAATACACAGTTGATAAAAAATCATATAAATTGGAAAAGGGAGATATTTTGTGGCATCTTTCATCATTAAAACATCGAGCTAAAAATATAAGCGATAATAAAACCATTTATATAACTATAGGATCCCCTCCTACTTTCATGTAATATTTTTTAATAATGAAGAAAAAAAATCATATAGAAATATTATTGAAATTATTTTCCAAGTGCTTTAATCATTGCTAGAATTTGTCCATCAGTAAAACCTAGATGACCGATAGCACCATTAAGACAAGCAGCAGAACATGAGCCGCATCCTTTACATAGTGCTTCATTGACACTAGCTATCTTTACTACGTGACCAAAACGATCTGTTTCTATTAATTCGATGGCATTATATGGGCAAGCATCTACACAGAATCCACAGCCACGACATAAATCCTCATTTACATTTGCAACTGTTGCTTCGATTAATAGTTGTTTTTTAGCAAGTATATCACATACACGAGATGCTGCACCACTTGCTTGCGCAACAGTATCAGGAACATCTTTTGGGCTCTGACAGCATCCTGCAAGGAATATTCCATCTGTAAATGTATCAACAGGCCGTAGTTTAGGATGAGCCTCAAGTAGGAATCCATCTGCACTTTGATTAATATTTAAAATACGAGCAAGATCTTTTGAATCTTCGCGAGGAATAATACCTGTTGCTAATACTATTAGATCAGCTTCAATATCAGGATGACCTTTAGCTTTAACTATTGTCTTACCACTGTTAGTTGTTACCTCAATTTGATCATCAAGCTCTCGCCTTCTATATGTTACATCTTCCCCTTGTACACGATTATAAAATTCTTCAAAACCCTTTCCAAAAGCACGAACATCTGTATAATAAATCGTAAGTTTGGAATCAGGAATTTTCTCCCTGACTAAATGCGCTTGCTTTGCAGTATACATACAGCATACACGTGAACAATATTCATTTGTTTCCTTGTCTCGTGAGCCTACACATTGGATAAATACTACGTTTTTAGGTTCTTTACCATTTATTTCAATATGACCTTCAGTTGGTCCAGATGCTGATACAAGTCTTTCAAATTCAATACCAGTAATTACATTCTTATATTTATCATAACCATATTCTGGTTTAGCAACTGGATCAAATAAGTCAAAACCTGATGCTACTACAATTGCTCCTATATCAAGATCAATAAATTCTTCTTTTGCGTCATGGCGTATTGCATTTGCTTCACAGGTTTGTACACATTCATAACATTCAGAACATCCACCACAATCTAAACATCTTCTTGCTTCCTCTATCGCCTCTTCTTCTGAATATCCAAGTTCAACTTCTTTGAAGTTCCCTTTCCTTTCATTAAGTGGTAAATACCTCATTGGTACTTTTCGTTTCTTTTTAACTCCCTCAATTGAAGGTTTTGCAATTTCAGGTCTTTCTTCACGTCCCTCTCTTAAATCCTCACCATTAATATACCTATCAATAGAAATAGCTGCTTGCTTTCCTGCACCTATCGCTTCTATTACAGTTCCTGCTCCCCAAACCGCGTCACCTCCACTGAAAACACCTTTAATATTAGTTTCATGTGTTAAAGGATCTGCTTGTATCGTTTTCCATGAAGTTAATTCTATTTCATCAATCCCATTTTTTGGAAAAGCTACAGGATCTACTTTTTTTGAACTCCAAGGAGTAATTTTTAAATCAATATCTTTTGCTAATATATCTGTTTCGACTTCCTGACCTATTGCTAATATAATACTATCGCACTCTAGTTTAAATTCAGAATTTTTGATGGGTTTTATCTTACGTCTTCCACTTTCATCAAGTTCATCTAGTAATTCCATCCGGACACATTCTATCGCTTTAACACGTCCTTTTTCATCACCAATAATTTTTGTTGGTGCAACAAGATATACAAGTTGAACCCCCTCATCTTCTGTTTCATCAATCTCCCAATCAGGTTCAGCTGGCATTTCCTCTCTGGATCTTCTGTATAATATTGCAGATTCATCAGCACCAAGTCGTAATGCTGACCTTGCTGCATCAAGAGCTGCATTACCACCACCAATTATCATTACTTTTTTACCAATTTTAGGAGCAATATCTTTGAAACCAGTAAGCTTTATAGCTTTTGCAGGACAAATACTGGCACATTTTCCACAGCCTTTACATAAATATTTTTTATAGATACTTGGATATTGTTTTTTAGGATCAAGTTCATCTGGTTCAAGTTTTATTACACCGTAGTAACAAACCTCAGCACATTTTCCACAACCTATACATAGATCATCATCAATCTCTGCAAGAGGTGTAGTAATAATTTTACCAAGGTTTATTTCTTTTAAAAAATCAATGGCTTGATAAACACCATCAAGATCTTCGCCGGGAACATTCATTTTTTTACCATTTTGTGCACCAACAGCTAGATAGACAGCTTTATAACCACGATTAAATAAATCTGGAATGGTGAAATCCCTTCCTAACATAGTATTAAGCTGAACTCTAACACCAAGAGCTAATATATCAGATATCTCTCGTTCAAGAATTTCTTTTGGTAAACGGAATGCTGGAATACCCCATCTCATCATCCCTCCAAGTACAGGAGCACTCTCAAAAACTGTTGTATGATATCCTTTCAGTGCAAGATCATGTGCTGCTGTTAAACCTGCAGGTCCACCTCCTATTATTGCAACCTTCTCAGCTCTAGTATCAATCGGAAGTGTTTCAATTGCGGGGATGTGTAACTCAAGATCCCCTACAAATCTCTTAACATGTGCAATACCAATGGGTTCATCAATATCTTTACGTGTACATGCTTCTTCACAAGGTCTATGACAAATTCTTCCACATATTGATGGAAAGGGAAGACGTTCCTTTATTACACGTAATGCTTCATAGAATTTACCTCTGCCAACAAGTGTAACATAACCAGGAGCACCTACACCTGCAGGACAAACATCTCTGCAAGGATGCATTCCACGTTTATCTATTGTAGTTTTCATTGGTACTGCTTGTGGAAAAGGCATATAAATTGCGTGTCTTGTACCCTTTCCTTCATCAAATTCATTTGGCATTTCAACAGGACAACCATTAAAACACTCACCACAACCAGTACACTTTTCTATATCTATATATCTAGGTTTTTTCTTTATTCTTACTTTGAAATTACCTACATATCCATCAATATCTACAACTTCAGAATATGTTAGAAGTTCTATATTTTTATGTCGTGCTACATCAACCATTTTAGGAGTTAAAATACATGCTGAACAATCTAAGGTTGGAAACGTCTTATCAAGTTGAGCCATTCGTCCACCAATACTCGGTGTTTTTTCAACAAGATATGTTTTATAACCCATATCACCAATATCAAGTGCCGCTTGGATACCTGCAATACCACCACCAATAACCAAAGCAGAAGGTGTAACATCTACTGATTTTTTCTCTAATGGTTTTAATAATGCTGTTCGAAGTACAGCGCTTTTTATCAACTGAAAAGCTTTATCTGTTGCCATTTCTCTGTCTTTGTGAACCCATGAACATTGCTCTCGAATGTTAACCATTTCCAAGCAATATGGATTCAATCCTGATTCCTCAAGAACAGCTCTAAAAGTTAGTTCATGCATACGAGGAGAACATGATGCTACAATAATACGATCAAGTTTCATCTCTTTGATATCTTTTTTAATAAGCTCCTGCCCTGGGTCAGAACACATATACTTGTAAAACCTGCTAACAGCAACATTTGGCAAAGATTTTGCATGTTCCACTACTTGTTCTACATTTACAGTTGCTGCAATATTAACTCCACATTCACAAATATAAATCCCTAGTTTCATCGTACCAATCCTCCTATTTGAGCAAGAATCTGTTTAACATCATAATGCCTCATAGTAATAGCACCAGTTGGACATGCAGAAGCACAAGATCCACATCCCTTACACATCACATCATTTACTCTCATTATTTTATCTTTCTCGTCAAACTCTAAAGCTGAGTAAGCACAAAGATCTTCACAAATTCGACATCCGCTACAGAGATCGTCATCAATATTTGCTGAAATCGCCTCAACTACAACTTTTCCTGCTGCAAGTGGCTCAGATGCTCTAACCGCTGCACCACTTGCCTGTGCAACAGCATCAGGAATGTCCTTTGGACTTTGGCAGCAACCTGCAAGGAAAATTCCATCTGTAAAAGTATCAAGTGGACGTAGTTTCGGATGAGCTTCAAGAAGGAACCCATCAGCACTCTGGCTAATATTAAAAATTCTTGTTAGTTGTTTTGAATCCTTTCTAGGAATAATACCTGTCGCAAGTACTACTAGATCAGCATTTATATCAGGATGACTCTTTGCTTTAACAACTACTTGATCTCCTTTTTTTGTAATATTTATTGGGTCACCTAGTTCTCTATGTCTATATGATATACCTTCACCTTGTACTCGGTTATAGAACTCTTCAAAACCTTTTCCAAAAGCGCGAACATCAGTATTATATACAATAAGATTAGCATTAGGGATTTTATCTTTAACCATGTGTGCTTGTTTTGCAGTATACATACAGCAAACCCGTGAGCAATACTCATTTGTTTCCTTATCACGAGAACCTACACATTGAATAAAAACAACATTTTTCGGTTCTTTCCCATTTATTTCTAGGTGTCCTTCTGTTGGGCCTGATGCTGAAACTAATCGTTCAAACTCCAATCCTGTAATAACATTTTCAAACTTGTCATAACCATACTCTGGTTTTTCAGAAGGGTTAAAAAGATCAAAACCAGTTGCAACAATAATAGTTCCAACCTCTACTTCTACTATTTCTTCTTTCTGATTAAAATCAATTGCATTTCTATCGTCACAAGCCTCAACACATAGAGGATGATCACCACATTTACCTGTTTTAAGAAAAATACATTTATCTGGATCAATAGTATATTTTAGTGGAACAGCCTGTGGAAATGGAACATAAATTGCACTACGTTTACCCATATTCATATCAAACTCATTTAGAATCCTATTATGAAGTCTACATGCTTCTGCACAAGATCCACAACCAACACACTTTTCAATGTCAACATATCTAGGTTTCTTTTTTATTTTCACTTTGAAATTACCAATATATCCATCGACACTTTCAACTTCAGAATAAGTATAAAGTTCAATGTTTGGATGACGAGCCACATCAACCATTTTTGGAGTAAGAATACAAGCAGAACAATCTAAGGTTGGAAACGTCTTATCAAGTTGTGCCATATGTCCGCCAATGCTAGAACTTCGTTCTACTAGATACACCTTAAAACCTTTCTCGGCAATTTCTAGCGCAGCCTGAATTCCTGCAATACCTCCACCAACAACAAGTGCTTTAGGAGTAACACTTACTTCTTTTTTCTCAAGTGGTTCTAAATAAGTTGCACGCTCTATTGCACCTGAAATTAAATGAACTGCTTTTGCAGTTCCTTTTACTTTATCCTCATGAACCCATGAGCACTGTTCTCTAAGATTAACCATTTCAAAGAAATATGGATTCATACCCATTTCTTCTAGGACAGCACGGAAGGTTGGCTCATGCATACGAGGAGAGCAAGAGGCAACAACAACACGGTCAAGTTTCATCTCTTTAATATCTTTTTTTATTAGTTCTTGCCCGGGATCAGAACACATATATTTGTAAAATCGGCTGACAGCTACATTTGGCATCAATTTTACTTGCTCTGCTGCTTGTTCAACATCAACTGTATGTGCTATGTTGATACCACATTGACAGATATATACTCCAATTTTCATTACTTCACCCTAAGTCTTTTATCTTTCACCTTGAAGTTTTTTTAATTGTTTATATGAAAAAACGGGTCCATCTTTACACACATAAAGATTTCCAATGTTACATCGACCGCATTTTCCAATTCCACATTTCATTCTCATTTCAAGTGTGGTAAAGATTTGATCTTCGTTAAACCCGAGTTTTTCCAGATTTTGAATCACAAATTTAATCATAATTGGTGGACCACAAGTAACAGCTATTGTATTTTTTGGAGAAGGTTTAACCTTTAGTAGATTATCTGGTACAAATCCTACGTACTTTTTCCAGTTATCCTCTTTGACATCGATTGAAAGATGCACGTTTATATCTTTTCTTTTCTCAAGTTCTTCAAATTCTTCTTTGAAACATAGATCCTCTGATGTTCTTGCACCATAGATTACATCTAATTTACCATAATTCTTCTTATTATCCAAAATATAATTAATTAAGCATCTAAGCGGAGCCTGACCAATACCTCCTCCAATAAAAACAATGTTTTTACCTTTCCAATCTTTCACATCAAAATTATTACCATAAGGTCCTCGAACTCCTACTACATCTCCTATTTCAGATTCATGGAGTGCTTTTGTTACCTTACCATGTCTCATCACACTTACTTCAATGTAGTCTTTTTTAGTAGGAGAAGAAGAAATAGCAAACATACATTCTCCTTTTCCTAGAAGACTTACCATTGCGCATTGGCCAGGTTGAAAAGTAAAATTTTTCTGAATTTCTTTATCTTTGAATTTCATTCTAAATGTTTTTATTGCTCTTTGACCACCAACTTCCTCCTTAACATTTTCTATTATTGCAAGCATTGGTTGATAAGGATTTTCTTTCATGGTTTCACCTCCCCTGCGCGATTTACAACATCGATTATATCAATATTTACTGGGCAATTATCAATACAACGTCCGCATCCAACACATGCAATAACACCTAAGTTTTTCGGATAATAATTATACTTGTGATAAACACGATTACGCATTCGATTCATTCGTTCTGGCCTTGGATTATATCCCGATGCCTGCAAGGTATATTCTGGTATCATACAGGTATCCCAAATTCGTACACGAGCACCATCTGTCATAGTTGCTTCATCTTGAATATCAAAACAATGACATGTAGGGCAAAGATACGTACAAGCACCACATCTCAGGCATTTATCTGCAACTTCTTTCCAAAAATGATTTTCAAAGATTTTGTCAAGCTTTTCTGCGATACCATCTGTTTTTTGATAACGTATGATTTGATCTTTTGCTTTCTTTTCTACTTCATTTTTCTTATCCTCATCTGTCTTGGCTGCCGGTTTAAAAAGCTTGGATTTAACTATTTGTTTACCCTTATCTCCATTCACTTCTACAAAGTATTTATTACCAATATCTGTTAGTAGAATGTCAACATATTTTGAGGATGCAGGGCTATCTTTAAATGATGTGCAAAAACAATTTGAATAAGGGTTGGTACAGCTAAGCCCAACCAGCAACAAGTTTTCTCTTTTAGATAAGTAAAATGGATCTTCAAAATCTTCCTTAAATACTGGATCAATTATTGAAAAGCTTTTTGCATCACAAGGTCTTATACCAAAAACTGCTTTTTTTCCGTTATCTATACCTGGTGACTGTATTTTTCCTTTTGTACCAGGTGTAAATTTGAACAAAGTTTCAGTTTGGCAAAAAAGAAGGCTTTTTGGTGGCAACTTAGAATTGTTATATTTCAAATTCATTTCTTTGGGATTTTTGATTTCTTTAAATAATGTTACATCATTATCATCAACAGGAGCAAACACCTTGTATTTGTCAATTAGTTCTTTAATAAATTTTGGAAGATCTTCTTTTAATAAAATATAACTGTTCATCATCTATCACCTCACAGTATAAACTCCTCCGGATCATCCGGTTTAAACATAGCCAAGAGTGGTTTTGCTTCAGCATCAATACCTGCTTTGTAATCATACATCTCTTGAATGTCTTTAGTTATTTTTTTATTAAGTTTCATTAGTGGAATATCCATTGGACATGCTCGTTCACATTCACCACAACCAATACAGCGTCCAGCGAGATGAAAAGCACGTAACATGTTCCAAGCTGTATTCTCAGAAAGATTAACTGATCGTCGAACCCATTGAGGATCTAAAATATCAACCATACATTCCTTACAGTAACACATTGGACAAGCATTTCTACAAGCATAACACCGAATACATCGATCAAATTCTTTCTCCCAAATTTTCCATTTTTCATCTAAAGATTTTTTCTCCAATTCTTCGATTTCTTTATAATTTGGTTTTTTTAGTCCTTTAATTTCTTTACCAATTAAAATATCATAAATAATGGGTGTGGGATACTCGCATTCTTTACATTTGTCAGGCATTAACTCATCTTTTGAAATATTCTGGGTTTTACCATCAACTGTTACTATAAAATTGTCATTTTCATCCTTTATTTCTAAGCTTTTAATTTGACCTGGAAATCTATTCTTTAATTTCTTTGGATCAACAACCCCTGTACATGGGATCCCGATTATTACTACATCCTCACGTTTCAAACCTTTTTCTTGAATTATTTGAACTATCGCTCTGGAATCACATCCTTTTAATACAATACCAATTTTTCGAGAATCCGGCTCTTCTCCTCTGCGTAGTGGAGGCTTATCCTCTAGTATGGGATATACTGCTAGATTATTTACACATATTGGAGAAAATATAAATTTATCAGCATCTTTTTCTTCAAATGCAAAAGTTGGAGCAGCTTGAAATCCAGTAGTACCCTTATCATAACCCACAACATATTTAACATCTTTACGAGCAACGGTTTTTTTCACTGCATCTTGTAGTAAATTCTCATCTACCATTTGTTTTCCCTCCTAAAATGTTGCATTGGACCTAGTTTTTTTATATCTTCAGTTACTTCTGTTACCACCTCTGCAAATTTATTTCCTTCTGCTGCTGACACCCAGGTCATCCTAACTCTACGTGGATCAATACCTGCATATTCGAGCATGTTTTTTAAAACAGCCATCCGTCGTCGTGCGAGATAGTTTCCACGTTCATAATGACAGTCACCTGGGTGACAACCACCAATGAGTACACCATCTGCACCTTGTTGTAATGCGTTTATTACAAATATTGGGTTTACTCTCCCAGAGCACATTACCCGAATAACCTTCAGATTTGGTGGGTATTGGATTCTGCTTGTACCTGCTAGATCTGCTCCAGCATATGAACACCAGTTACATAAAAACCCAATAATGTTTGGTTCGAATTTCTCTTTCATATTTTAGCCTCCAACTTTTTTTCTTCCATTTTTTTAATTGGACCCATTTTTTCTAAATCTTTCACAAAATCATCGATTGCACGAGAAAACTTTGCTGATTCACCGGTTGAGAACCATTCAAGCCTTATTCTTTCTGGCTCTATATTAAGTTCTTTTAGTACGTTTTTTAGTAGTACTAGTCGTCTTCTTGTCTTATAGTTACCATCATGGTCACATTCCTCTGGTGGACAACCAGCTACCATTACACCCCATGCACCTTCTAAAATTGCATTTAAAACAAGCTCTGGTGCAACTCGACCGGAGCACATACTAACAATGACTCCATAAGGTGTTTTAATTAAAGTTGGTGATTTACTTAATTGCATACCTGGAAATACTGACCAGTTGCAAGCAAAAACAATTAATTTCTTTTCATCTTCACTTAGTATTTCTTTAACTTTTTCATGGAGCTCTGGAAGAGTTATTACACATCCTTCCTTTTGAGTAATCGCACCAGATGGACATGCTGATAGACATAACCCACAACCTCTACATTCAATCTTATCTACAACAATTTTAGGATTATCTTTATCTTTTTCATCAATTGAAAGTGCCTCATATTTACAAAGTGATAAACATATTCCACATGCACTACATAAATCCTCATCAATTTTTACAATTGTTCCTTCTACATCAAAACCTAGTTCTATCAAATCTGCTCGTGCATCACTTAGAATTTCTGTAACAGGTACTCCAGCTGAACAATTATCACTACAATTTTTACAATAAAAACATTGGAAGATTTTTTCAACAATATCTTGTGTAGGTTCAATTTCACCAGTTATCATACCATATATAAGAAGGAGTTTACCACGGGGAGTATCTGATTCCCAATTATATGATTTAAAAAGTGGACATAATTCATAACAATAACCGCATCTAATGCATTTGTTTAATTCTTCTTCCCATTTCTTAGATCTTTTAAAATTCTTCTTATTTAATGATTTAAACATTTTAGAAAACATGCTTATGATCCCACCTGATATCTCAGTTTTGTAGCTCTTACCCAATCATCTGGTGCATCCATTAGTTTATGAGGATTCAAAATATTGTTTGGATCAAGAGCTTGTTTTACCTTTTTCATCATTGGTAGCATATCACTTCTTGCTTTTTTCCATGCAGGAGCTTTCGATAAACCAATTCCATGCTCAGCAGAAATTACACCACCAACTGAATGAATATAATCATATAGTTCCTCTACAACTCGTTCTGCATCCTTCCACTGGCTTTTCTTATGAGAATCAAGCATAATTTTTGTGTGAATTACTCCCGAACCACAGTGTCCATACACCGCCATTATTACATTGTTTTTCTTTGCTATCTCATGTATCTTTTCTGCTGTCTCTGCGATTTTTGAGTTTGGTACACCCATATCATCAGCAAGATCTGTACAAATTATTCCTTCTTTGTATCTTGACAAAGCTGCAAACAGTTTTTTTCTTCCACTAAATAGTTTTGTTCGCTCCTCAAGATCATAGCTCTTCCTAATTTCATAACCATTGTGTTTTTTACAGATCTTTTCCATTTTCTCAATTTCAAAGTCAACCGCTTCTTTCACATTTCCATCAGCTTCAAAAAGTATTATAGCTCCTACCTCAGATAGACCAAGATCCATTGCTTTGTTTACTGCAATAATTCCAACTTTATCCATAATTTCAAGCATAGATGGATTAGATCCACTAGAAATTACATCAGAAATCGCATTACCAGCATCCTCAAGTTTATCAAAATTTGCTACAGCAAGACATCTATATTTAGGAAGCGGTCTTATCCCCATTGTTGCCTCAACTACAACAGCTAATGTTCCCTCAGAACCCACAATAATTCTTTCAAGCTGATAACCAGAAGAATGAACTCGCATATTACTACCAAGGTTAACAAGATCTCCATTTGCAAGGACTACTTTCATACCATATACATAATCCCTGGTAGCACCATATTTAACTGATCTAACACCTGATGCATTTGCAGCTATTTCTCCACCAATTGTTGCAATTCTACTAGATGCAGGGGCAGGAGGATAAAAAAGACCGAAGGGTTTGAGTGCACGATTTAGGTCATCATCAACAACCCCTGGTTCTACTTTAACGAGCATATCCTCAGGTCTAATTTCTAAAATTCGGTTCATTCTTTTCATATCAAGAATAATTCCACCATCTATCGGAACCGTGTGTCCCGAGGTTCCTGAACCTGCACCACGGGGTATAACTGGTATTTTTTCTTTATTTGCATATCGCATGATTTTCTGAATTTCTTCAGTATTTTTTGGTCTTACTACCACGGTTGGCAAAGCATAATGAACCGATGCATCTGAAGCATAAACATAAAGATCTGCAATATTATCTGAAAAATTATTTTCTCCAACAATTTTTTTCAATTTTTCTTTATCAATATTCATACTTTCACTTCTTTTAATGGGCTAGGTCCCATCTTTTTAAGTTCGTCAACAAATTCAGTTGCAACAGATGCAAACTTTGCACCCTCTGAAGCAGAAATATATTCAAATCTTACTCTTCTAGGATCAATTGCCATTTCCTCTAGGAGTTTTTTCAAAAGCTTCATTCTCCTATTTGCTTTGTAATTTCCAGATTGGTAATGGCAATCCCCTGGGTGACATCCTGCGACAAGTACTCCATCAGCACCTTTTCTTAAAGCTTCAAGGACAAATACAGGATCGACCCGTCCTGAACACATTACCCTTATAGATTTTATATTTGGTGGATACTTCATTCTACTAGTTCCTGCTAGATCTGCTCCAGCATATGAACACCAGTTGCATAAAAAACCAATGATATTTGGTTCAAAGTCTTCCATTTCCTTTTTCACCTCAAATTTTTACATTTATGTAAGTTTTTTATTTCTCCATATAGATTTGTTCATATTTTTTTCAAGTTCAGATATCGTTAATTTAACTGCTTTAGGTACTGCAGCAGCTATTTTAGAGCTTAATTGATCTCCAAACACATATGGAATTTCTTTTAAGACAATCCCAATTATCACAATCTCATTAGGAATACGTTTTTCTCCAAGACTTTCAGCAAGTTTTAAAGCTTCAAGGAAAGAAACATCATGTGGATTATTGGAATGTAATGAAGGAAAATCAGAAAGAAGTAACCTCTTCACATCACCATTCTTAGCATTTTTTATATTTATTGCATCTATTAATATTGCTTTATCATATCCTAATATTAGGTCGAGTAGGTTCATTCCACCAGTCAAGGCCTCATCAAAAGTTACATCTGGATGGTTTACATGTTGCCTTAATTGATTTGCAACATGTATTCCAACTCCGTCATCTTGAAGTATTGGGTTTCCAACTCCTATCACAATTGTCTTCATATTTTTTCCTTTATATGTTCTGTTTTAATGTTTTGTAAAGTTTCTTTTTATGGTCATATATCTTGACTTCTAATGGCATACCACCAGGAAGTGTATGTGTAGCACATGCAAAACATGGATCATATGCTCGAAATGCCATTTCAACCATGTTTAATGTTGCATTATCTACGTTTCCCTTCTTTATCAAACCTTTTGCTGCCTCTCTAATTGACATGTTTATTGCTCCTGCGTTGTTTGTTGTTGCAACAATAAGATTTGCTTTGTCAATGAGTCCATTTTTGTCAAGTTTGTAATGATGTATAAGTGTTCCACGTGCAGCTTCTGTAACACCCATTCCTTCTCCTGGTTCTCCAACTGGATTTCTTATGTTATTAGATGTTATTTCTGAGTCATTAATTAGTTCCTTAGCTCTTTCTGTAGCATATAACAATTCAATTAATCTAGCCCAATGAAATGCAAGTGTGCTGTTGATTGCTTTTCCACCGAGTGTTTCAAACATTCTATTATATTCTTTGTTAGCAAGTGGTGTCGTCATACCATCTGCAGCATTAAGTCTTCCTAATGGACCAACACGATATATACCGCTGTCTTTACCATCTTTCAATCCTTTCCATCCAACAGCTTTCAAATATGGGAATTTTATGTATGTCCATTCTTCAACGTGTTCTGCAATGTTTTTATAGTAGTCTTTTACATCGAATTTTATTTTTTCTTTTCCTTTCTGGTCAGTAACTCTTATTTTTCCATCATAAAAATTCACCTTATTGTTTTTATCTACAAGTCCCATATTGTATGTTCCAAGTTGATAAGGATCGCTCAGGATTATATCAAGATAGTTTTTGTTTTTTAGAACTATATCATCTAATAGTTTTAATGAAAACTTTGCAAACTCAATACATGATCCAACCATTTTTTTGATGTCATTTACCTCATCTTTGTTTAATCCTTTTGATACTCCTCCAGGAAGTCCACAAACTGGGTGTGTTGCTTTTCCTCCAAGAATTGCCGTTATTTTTTGACCATATGCGCGGTGTTTAATTACTTCTTTACCTATTTCTACACCAGCTTTTTCTATAACGCCGATTACATTTCTTTTTGCAGGTGGCGCATCAGGTCCTACAACAAAATCTGGACCACCTAAGTAGTAGAAGTGTAGTATGTGATCATAAATGTAGTATCCCATATACATTAGCTCTCTAAGTTTTTTAGCAGCAGACGGTGGATCAACATTAAATGCTGCGTCAAGTGCTTTTGTTGCAGCAAAATGATGTGCAACAGGGCACACACCACAGATACGAGATGTTATTTGTGGCATATCTTCTGCACGTCGACCTTGTGCAAATCTCTCAAAACCACGAAGCTCTGGAATCTGTAAATATGCATTTTCAACATCACCTCTGTTATCTAAAAATATACTTATTTTTCCATGTCCTTCTAATCTAGTTATTGGATCAATTGTAATAGTTCTCATTTTTTCATCACTCTCCTATTTATAAGAGCATTTGGTAAACCATATTTGTAGAAAGTACCAATAGGATCAACAACCTCGTCAATTAATTTCTGTACTTCTTCATCACTCATTTTATCTTCTCCTTCTATTCCTAAAACAGACGCTAGTGCAGATATCATTTTAGCACCTTGATCAAGTGAATTAGGTGTAGGTCCCCCACAACCAGTACAAGGCATAAAAGCATCTAAACATCTTGCATCACATCCTCCCCGTGTTGCTGGTCCCATACAAATAATTCCTTGTTCTAGGAGACATTTATCCTCTACTTTGTCGACTTCGTAGATTCTTTTTATTTCTTTTATCTTTTTTTCAGATTTTTCAAAACGACATTCATCACAAACAGATTTCAAAGGACCAATAATACTACCTTTTGGAGGTAGCTTATTTTCAACAATTGCACCAACCGCTGTCATAATCAAATCTGGAGTAGGCGGGCAACCTGGTAAATAATAATCAACATCAACCGTTTGATCAAGTGTTCTAACTGTATCATAAAACTCAGGAAGAGTTAATGTGCCTTCATTTACTTTTACAGATGTTTTTGGAACTATTTTTTTAGGGTTATCAGTTGATGGATTATCAAGATATGCTGTTTTGAAAACTTGTTCTCTGTCGGCAACATTTGCAAGACCAGGAATTCCACCATTCACTGCACACGCTCCAAAAGCAACCATAACCTTTGATTTTTTACGAAGTAATTTTGCGATATGTTCTTGTTCTTCAGTACGTATTGAACCATTAAAAAAACAAACATCGATATTGTTATCTTTCATTGCTTCAACATCTTTGTATTTAAAATCCATTGCAACTGGCCAAAACAAGATATCAGCTAAACCTATGACATCTAATATTTTTTCATCAATGTCCAGAACAGCTATTTCACATCCACCACAACTTGCAGCCCAATAAAATGCAAGTTGTAATTTCTTATTTTCTTTTTTATTTCCTTTTTTCTCCTTACTCATATAATCACCATTCTATACAATTTTAATCTTTTATTTCTCAAATACCCCCTTTTTCTTCAATAATAAGATTGGATCTACTGCATGTTCTTCAAATCCGTAAACTTTTGGATCCAACCCTAATGCAACAGCTATAAGCTGGGAGTAATAGTAAACTGGAACTTGTTTATAATTGTTATATAACTTTTCAGCTTCTTTTCCACGTGCATCTATATTAAAGCGACAAAGAGGACAGGACAGCATTATTGCGTCACTACCACGATCAATAGCAAAATTAGTTATTTTGTATGCTCTTTTGGATACAAGATTTTTTTCTTCGATAGTATGATAAGAACCACAGCACTCAATTTTAAAAGGATTATCAATAACCTCTGCACCTAAGGCAGTTAGAAGGTCTTTCATTATAGTTGGTTCCTCTGCATCATCAATAGCAACTTCAAGAGGACGAAGCATCATACATCCATAATAAGGCATAATTTTCATACCTTTAAGTGGATTTTTTACTTTTTTCTTTATAATATCAAATCCTACTTCATCACGTAAAAATTCAAGAAAATGAAGAACTTTTATAGTTCCTTTGTAATCATTTTCACGATCCATAAAAGCGTTTAGCGTTTCAAGATCATCAGGTAATTCCTTAACACGTAGGTTTGTCTGTTTAAGAGTATTGCAACACATATCACATAGTGTAACAATTGTTTCTTCCCCTTCATCTTCAGCATGAATCAGATTTCTCAAGGGTGCTAGATGATGCATCAGATCATCATCTGTAAGTGATGAAACTACTCCACAACAGGTCCAATCTTCCATCTCCTTCATCTCATGACCGAAAGCTTCCGCTATAGCAAATGCTGATTTCTCAAGATTTTTAGCAGATGTTTTTAGTGTGCAACCTGGGTAGTATAGCAGTTTCATATTTTCAACCTATATTTTTTCTAAATAAACTTACAAATGCCATTTGAGGTATTGTTTCTTTATCATCTTTTGATATTTTCTTTAAACTGGTTCTATCTATTTTTTTTCTAAGAATTATTTGCCTAAGTGCCTCCATAATTTTTGTGATGTTAATATCACGAGGACATCTTTCTGCACATGTAAAACATGCTGAACAAAGCCAAATTGTTTTTGAATTAAGAACCTCCTTCCTATCTAATATTATATATCTAATTATTTCATCTGGTGAAAGATCCATATCATCAACAAATGGACATCCTGCAGAACATGTTCCACATTGGTAACATCCAAATAGGTTTTCTCCGCACAAATCTTCCACTTCTTTTAGAAGTTCCCCTTTTTTAAGCTGCAATGTTTTTAGATCCATATTACACTCTAGTTTTTTGCTCATTTGGCTACCTCTTTTTCACAAAGAGCAGCAATCATTACATTGATCTGATCACTCTTGTAGCCTTTTTGTTCAATAGCACTTGATAGACATGCAGCAGAGCAAGATCCGCATCCTTTACATAAAGCTCTATTAACTTCTGCAACTAATCTTGTTGGATCTTTTGGATGAGGTTTCATTTCAATTGCTGAATAAGCACAAGCAGCTTCGCATAGACCGCAACCTCGACACAGTTCCTCGTCAACCTCAGAGACTATTCCTTCTCCCTTCATTTTTTCTTGGGCAATGGGTATTGCTGCCCGAGATGCAGCACCTTCTGCTTGTGCGATTGAATCTACTAGATTTTTTGGATAATGAGCAGCACCACACATATATACTCCAGATGTTGAGAAATCAAGGGGTTTGATTTTCGCATGTGTTTCTATAAAGAAACCGGCTTTATCGACTGGTACTTTTAGCATGTTTTTGAGTTTCTCAGTCATCTCTCCTCCTTCAGTATTAACAGTTAATACTAGAAGATCTGCTGGAATTATCATTTCCTCGTTTAAAATGTCATCATAAACCTTTACAGTAACTGAGCCTTCTTTTGGATTCTTTTTATCAAGAGTTACTTCTGGTTTTTTATCCCCGGGATATCGAATCATTGTCACATGATATTTCTTTAAAACATCAGCATAATATTCTTCTTCCTCTTTACCAAAAACACGCATATCACGATAAAGCATGTAAATTTTTGATTTAGGATATTTTTGACTAATTAATTTAGCATTTTTAATTGAAACGCCACATCCAACTCTACAGCAGTATGGACGTTCTTCATCCATTGCGCCTGCACAGTTGATTATTACTACATTTTTTAGTTCGTTTAACTTACTGTTTTTTAGATTTATTTCGAGTTCTGTTTGAGACATTATATTATTGTTTTTTCCATGTTGATATTTACCTTTTAAATCTATTTCTTTGAAACCTGTTGCTACAATAATTGTTCCAAAATCAATTTTTTTGGATTTTTCTTTTTGTTTTATTTTTCCAGTGTAGTTACCTATGTATCCTTCAAGATCATCAAGAATAGAGTCGGTCATAACAGTAATCAACTTGTTCTTTTTGACCTTCTGAATCATTGGTTTAAGAATATCTTCTGTTTTTGTATCAGATGGAAACATCGAATGAAGATATATTAGACGTCCACCAAGTTCTTTTTCTTTTTCTATGATAATAGATTTAATACCCATGTCAGCCAGTGCAAGTGCTGCTTTCATTCCTGAAATTCCGCCACCAATAATAAGAGTAGCAGGATAAATTGAAAATTCTTCTTCAGAAAGAGCTTCAAGTCCTCTTACTTTTGCTACTGAAGCTTTCACCAACTTTATTGCTTTTTCAGTTGCAGCATCCCAATCATTAGAATGAACCCACGAACAATGATTACGTATATTAGCCATTTCAAAAAGATACTTATTCAATCCTGCTTCCATTAAAGTATCTTGAAAAAGACCGCCATGAGTTCTAGGCGAACAAGCAGCTACAATAATTCGGTTAAGATTTTTCTCTTCAACTGATTCCTTTATTTTTTTACAACTATCCTCAGAACATACAAACATTATATGTTCAGCATGATCAACATTTGGTAGTTTCTTAGTTACCTCGGTTACTTTTTCTATATCAAGATAACTTGCTATGTTTTTACCACAATGACATATAAAAACGCCAATACGTGGTTTTTCACCTGATACATCTTTTTCTGGAGGGAATTCTTTTCCGATGTGTTTTTCTCTATTTTTAATAGGTGCTACTGCTTTTGCAGCTGCACCACTTGCCATTGATACACTATCTGGAATATCCTTTGGACCTTGTATGCAACCTGCTAAAAATACTCCATCTCGAGTTGATTGTATTGGATCAGTTAATAAATCTTGTTGTTTGAAAAAGCCATTTTCATCAACTTCTATACCAAGAATCTTACCGATTTTTTTGTTATTTTCATTTGGTTTAATTGCTGTTGATAAAACCAGCATGTCAACCGTATTTTCTTCTACCTTTCCTTTAAGTGTATCCTTATATCTAATTGTAATGCTTTTATCCTTGTTTTCATAAACTGATGATGGTCTTCCACGGATATATTTTACACCAAGATCTTTAGCATGATCATAATATTGTTGGAAGTCTTTACCATAAGCTCGAATATCCATATAATATATAGTTATATCAATATCAGGATTTGCCTCCTTTGCAATAGATGCTTCTTTTGTTGCATACATACAACAGACACGTGAACAATATGGAAAACCTTGTTGTTCACTACGTGAACCAACACATTGAATCCATCCAATGCTCTTAGGTTTTTTAGCATCTGATGGTCGTTTAACTTTTCCCTCTGTTGGACCAAAAGAGGAAAGAATTCGTTCAAACTGTAGGGCAGTTATTACATTATCATATTTCCCATATCCATATTCTTTTCTCATCTCATTTGGTTCAAATAATTCAAAACCTGTTGCAAGAATTACACTACCAACGTTAACTTCTATTTCTTCTGATTTTTCAAGAAACGAAATCGCCTCTGGTTCACATACTCTATCACACGAACCGCAACCAATGCAGTTTTCATAATCAATTGTGTAAACAATAGGAACTGCCTGTGGGAATTCTATATATATTGCTTTTCGTGTTGAAAGTTTTTCATCAAAAGGATTTACTATATCAACTGGACAGACCTCTGCACAGTCATCACAACCTGTACATTTGTCAGGATCAACATATTTACTTTTTCGCCAAATATTTGCTTTAAAATTACCAGTCTTACCATCAAGACTATTTATTTCTGCATAAGTAATTAACTCTATGTTTGGATGTCGTGAGAGTTCAACCATTTTAGGAGCAGCTGTACAAATAGAGCAGTCATTTGTTGGAAAAGTTTTATCGAGTTTTACCATTGCTCCGCCAATAGTCGATGTTTTATCTATTATTACAACTTTGTAACCTTTATCAGCAGTGTCCAGTGCTGCTTGCATTCCAGAAATTCCAGCTCCGACGATGAGAACATCTGCATTGATGACACGTTTTTCTGCATGTTTGGCTCTTTCTTTTACTACCTTAATAGTACTTTCCAGTTTAGGTGCAGATTTATTTTCAATTATTTCTTCAGGATCTTCATAGAAATAATCATCCTCTAATGGGATCCCAAGATCATGGTCAATTTTTTTATTATAGCTCTTTAAGGGCATTTTTTCCTGCCTCTAAACCTCTTTCAAAAGCTTTGATATTAAGTTCTGTGAACCGTTTTGGTACACTATCTATTACTGATTCTCTCACAGCTTCAGGATTTAATATACCAGAAACACTTGTGAAGGCTCCAACCATTACAATATTTGTAACGATTTTATTACCTAGTTCTTCTGCAATTTTCTGAGCATTAATCTTATAGAGTGGTCTTCCAATGTCATGTTTTTTTACAAGGTCTGGATCCACAACAATAATTGTGTCATCACGTATATCATCCCTATATGAATCAAATGATTCCTGAGACATTGCTAAAAGAATATCAACTCCTAGTGGTCTTGGATATCCTATTTTTTTATCTGAGATAATAATTTCTGACCTTGCTGCTCCACCTCTGGCTTCAGGACCATATGATTGGCTTTGTACAGCTTGATAGTTTTGAAAAACAGATGCTGCTTTTCCAATAATAAAACCAGCAAGTATTACTCCTTGTCCTCCAAAACCACAAATTCTTATTTCTTTTTTCATTTTTTACCTCCTTTGGTTTTGGGTTCTTTTACTGCTAGTCTTTCAACAAGTTTTTCATATTGCTCAAAAAATCCTGATTTCTGAATATTTTGAAAAACACCTATCCGCATCTTATCTTTTATTTCGTTTTTCTCTTCTTCTTTACCATACTTCATTATTCTATCATAATCTTCAATTAGAATTGTATTATTGTCGTACCAAGCCCAATGTTTTTTGATATCTCCTAGTTTATTTCTTCTCCCGTATGCTGTTGGACATGGCGCTAAGAATTCTAATAACGAAAACCCTTTCTTTTCAAGTCCTTCTTTTACTGATTTAATTGGTTGATATGGGTGAGAAACAGGCCACCTTGCAACATAGTTAGCACCTAATGCTTTAGCAAGTTCACATATATCAAAAGGATGCTCAATATTTCCATAAGGAGCTGTTGTTGCAATACTTCCAAGTGGTGCTGTAGGTGCTAGTTGACCACCTGTCATTCCATATATAAAATTATTTATCATAATAACAGTCATATCAATGTTACGTCTCGCTGCATGAATAAAGTGATTTCCGCCTATTCCTGCACAATCTCCATCACCTGTAAAAACAATAATATTAAAATCAGGATTGGCTGCTTTTATACCTGTTGCAAAAGCAATTGCTCTGCCATGCGTTGTATGCAGTCCATCAGCATTGATATATCCTGGAAGTCTAGATGAACATCCAATCCCAGAAGCAAAAATGACTTTATCCATATCCCATCCTAGTTCTTCTAATGCCCAGAATGTAAATTCTAAAACAACTCCATGACCACAGCCATTACAAAAAATAGTAGGCCACATTCCTTCTCTGAGATATTTTTTATTTAATTCTTCAGCAGTTTTAATCTCGACCATCTTATTTATCCTCCAAATATTTATAAAGCTCATCTGGAAAGTGCATCTCTCCTCCAATTTTTGGTGCACTAACAACTTCACAATACCCTTCAGAAAATTCACGGACTGGATGAACAATTTGCCCCAGGTTCATTTCTGGTACAATTATTTTATCTACATTTTTTGCAAGTTTAATAATTTCTTTTTCAGGGAATGGCCAAACTAGTTTGAGTCGAAAGAGCCCTACTTTCTTACCTTTCTTTCTTGCTATTTCCATTGCTGATTCTGCTGGTCGTGCAGTCGCACCATATGTAACAAAAACAGTATCAGCATCATCAACATTTAATTGTTCAATCATAACGAGTTTATCTGCATCATCTGTAATTTTTGATGTAATTCTTTTGACAAGTCTTTCATGGTCAGGTTGTTTATCTGTTGCTGGAAAACCTTTCTCATTATGAGTAAGACCTGTAACGTAAGTACGATATCCTGTTCCAAATGTTGGAAAATCAGGAACCTTGCTTTTTCTTGTTTGAGATTCAGAAAAGGGAATGAATTTTTCCTTATCAATTGTTGCATTGATCCTATCAATAATTTTCAAATCCTTTTCATCAGGAACAACAATTCGTTCTCTGAGATGCCCTACTTCTCCATCAGTCATCACACAAGCAGGATTCCTATATTTCTCTGAGAGGTTGAATGCTTCTATTGTAAAATCTAGGCATTCCTGTACAGTGCTAGGTGCAAATGCAAAAGTTTCCAAATCTCCATGTGTACCCCACCTAACTTGCATCATATCACCTTGCGCGCCAAGTGTAGGTTGACCAGTAGATGGGCCAGTTCGTTGAACATTTACTATAACACATGGCGTTTCAGTCATTACTGCAAATCCATAGTTTTCCATCATTAACGAGAAACCTGGTCCGGAAGTAGCAGTCATGCTTTTAGCTCCTCCCCACGCTGCACCAATAACCGCTGCTATACTACCAATTTCATCCTCCATTTGTATATATGTACCGCCTACTCTTGGAAGGCTACGTGCCATCCCTTCAGCAACCTCTGATGCTGGAGTTATTGGATATCCGCCAAAAAATGAGCAACCTGCAAGCAGTCCCCCATAGACACAAGCCATATCTCCAAGTATGAATTGTACTTTCTTACCTAAAACCTCGCGAATTCTTTTAGGGTCCCGTATATATTTCATTTTTTAATTCCTCCTACTGGACTTAGTAGGATCTTTTTCTCAATTTTTTTAACCTCTTCATCAGGTTTTATCGTTATTGCAAGATCTGGACAAATGAGTTCACAGTATCTACAAAAATTACATTTATTATCTTTTTTCAATTGAGGAGGACGAACTCCTCTCTTATTTAATCTATCAGATTCCTCTAAAGCATCAACTGGACATCGATCAATGCAGATGTTGCATCCTTTGCACCAGTCGTCTTTAATCTCTATCATTATTACACCATTCAGAATATATCTAATGACCGTGAAATTGCCATTTCACCTCGATATTCTGGTAGAATTATTGGAGCTGTTTTTTCTAATTTTATATTTGCCTTCTCCAACATTTTGTTGTATTTATCAATATGAGAAAGAGTGAGTTTTCCAACCTTAGCTTTTTTAATATAATTTGCTGCATAAATACCAGCTCGGCGACCAAAAACGTTGTAATCTAATAGTGAATTTCCCATCAACCGGTTTTTCCCATGGACACCACCGGTTACTTCACCAGCTGCAAATAATCCTGGTATCTTAGTTTCACAGTGTTCATTTATCTCTACTCCACCATTTTGATAATGTAAGGTCGGATATACAAGAATAGGATGGTTTGCCATATCAATTCCAAATCTTTTGAATTTGCGTACCTC
>Ga0209635_10000535_pt1 | contig 26208 bp, 26 predicted proteins | sample DeeMarSWOR230_32_FD_187463 | JGI IMG/M metagenome (GOLD analysis project Ga0209635, IMG submission 187463) | Marine sediment microbial communities from White Oak River estuary, North Carolina - WOR-2-30_32 (SPAdes) (version 2) | ecosystem: Environmental > Aquatic > Marine > Intertidal zone >...
AATTACCTGGTCCACCGCAGTCAGGGATATAGCAACTGACATTCATAAAGGTACATTTAGCATGGCAACCGGGACATGTGTCTGGCGGCGTCTCAGCCTTAAATACATAGTTACATTCATCGCACATCCAGTAGTTCATTGTTTCCTCCTTTCTTAAGAATACTCCATAGAAACCCTCGGTTCTTAGAATATCTTCAAATTCATTACGAAGATGTGCCCCACTGTATCAGTCATCATCTGGACAAATTCACAACTCCACCCAAAGGATAGCCGCTAATGGTATTATTGGCACATTCTAATGATACTATCATGCTGAAATCTTAGACTAGAACTAATGAAGAAGTCATAAAACAGTGGGCAAAAAAATTACAAATTTATGACATTTCAGGAATATCCAAAGCTTTATGGAATTGTCAGGCAAAGCCATGCTCTTTATGCTTTTGTGCGATGGTGCTGGCTAAGTTGTCCAGGGCTTTGAAATCTTCTTCTCCGGGAAATCCCTTGCTGAGCACAGGAGCCAGTACCTCCGCCTTAAGGTTGGGAATCATTCCCTTGAGCTGTTCCACAGCCTTGCTGCCCCAGCCATAGGAGCCAATAATGGAGACAAACTGGAGGCTGGGTCTTAAAGCGTTGGCCAGAAATGCTGCGTGAGCGACGTTAGGATGTGGACCAACCAGAATTGTAGGCGTGCCAATAACCATAGTGGCGGCATCCACTAATGCCATGGCCAGTTTCCCAATATCCGTTGCCGCCAGGTTGAACTGCTTAACCGTGACACCCCTATCAGCCAGGGCTCCCACAAAATGTTCCACCATTTTCTGGGTGCTGCCATGCATGGAGATATAAGGCAAGACCACTATGTTTTTTGGTGGATCGGATACCCAGCTTCGATATGCTTTCAGGATAAACGAAGGTTTATCATAGAGGGGGCCGTGGCTGGGGGCAATGACGTCAATCTTATAACTGTCTAGTTTTTCCAAATGTTTCTCAATAATGGTGTGGAAGGGCATCATAATTTCAGCATAGTATCTTTTAGCTGCTTCATAGACCTGCCCATCATCAGCTACATACAAGTCTGAGGTAGCCAGATGGGAGCCAAAAAGGTCGCAAGGGAAGAGTATCTTGTCTTCCCGTAAATATGTAAGCATGGTCTCAGGCCAGTGTACCCAGGGGGCATGGATAAACTCCAGGGTTTTATCCCCTAGGGATAAAGTTTCACCATCGCTTACAGTGATAAATCTGCCCTCCGGGATAAGCAAGAGAGCCACGAGCATATCCCGGCCTTTAGGCGTGGTGACCACTTTAGCATCGGGATACTTCGCCAGAACCCGGGGGATAGAACCAGCGTGGTCTTGCTCGGCATGGTTGGCAATGACATAGTCAATAACGGGAACATTCTCAAGATAAGCCATGAGGACTTCTGTCATGGAGGGATCCACGGTATCTATCAAAGCAACTTTCTGGCTGCCCTGCACCAGGTATGCGTTATAGCTTGTCCCATCGGGAAGGGGTATCAGAGCGTCAAAGAGACGCCTGTCCCAGTCAATAGCGCCTACCCAGTAAACATTTGGCTTTATTTGTCTTGCTTTCACTTATTCCGCCCTTCAATACTCTAACAGTCTTCTTTCTCCCTCAATCTTCTTTATCTCCGTGATGTCCTGGGTGGCTTCTAGCGTGCCCAGATACTTGCCTGCTTTGTCCCGCACGGCAAAATATCGGATATATACCTTCCTTTCCTTGAGATTTATCCAGAATTCCGCTGAATCCTTCCTGCCACTCTTGAAATCGGACAATATTTGGTTTACTTTGTCCACGCTTTGCTTCGGGTGACAATTCTGGACTGATTTTCCAATCACAGAAATCGGCCGTTTAAAGATCCTCGTTTCATGCTTATTCCAAAATTTAACCAGATCATTCTCGTCAACGAAAGAAATTTCCACAGGTATTTCTTCTAATATGCCTTCTAACTGTTCTCTGCTCAAGTTTTCTTTCATCGTTACGCATCACTCCTCTACTTTTTCGAACTGGTCTTTGTTTGCTCCACAGACAGGGCATACCCAATCATCGGGTATTTCCTCAAAAGGCGTTCCCGGCTCTATACCGCCGTCGGGGTCGCCTAACTCTGGGTCATAGATATACCCGCAAACAGTGCATTCGTATTTCGCCATTTTGGATACCGTCTCCTTTCTCTATTTGATGTAGCTGGGAGCTGTCTTGGGAGTGGTGCCTCTCTTAACCTGATGGTAGTAAGCGTAGGTCATTGGTTCACCTTCTCCGAGAACATCCGCTCCCACGAGCTTTCCTATGAATATAGTGTGAGTCCCGACATCTACTTGATTAATTACCTTGGCTTCGAGATAAGCTAAGCTATGGTCAAGTACTATGGGGGCCTTAGTTTTACCTAGTTTATAATTGACGCCCTTGAGTTTGTCTACTTCTCGACCCGATTTGAAGCCAAAATGACCGATGAACGAGAGTGGCGTATCCTGTGATAGTATAGAAGCGGTAAAGACTTTGCTTTCGGTGATAAACTCGTGTGTGAGGTTCTGCTTGTTTATGCACACAGCGATAGCGGGCGGCTCGGAGGTGACTTGAATCACTGTGTTGGCGATTTGTGCGTTTAGCTTTCCTTGTTTTTCGGATGCCACCACATATAGACCGTAGCTTAAATTGTATAGAGCTTTCGTATTCATTGCTAACCCCCCTCTCGCCCTTATTTACATAAGGTCCTTTTCACTGGCTTCAATTGCCCTTTGTAACTCGGCACTGAGTAAGGGCGGCAATCCCTCGATATCCACCCGGAGAAATCCCCTGACTATAGTGGCTGTAGCCTCGCTTCGAGTTAGCCCCCGCGCCATCAGATACTCTACTTCTTCCTCAGCTATCTTGCCTACTGCCGCTTCATGAGACAGGTCAATGCCCGCTAAAGTACCTTTAAGCTCGGGGATGGCATGGATTGTGCCCTCTCCCATCAGGATTAGCCCACGACATTCCAGATGACCTTTGACATCAGGGGCATTGCCTTCTATATAACCTCGGGCAACAATGCTCCCCCCGGTAGTTATCGCTCGTGATATGATTTCTGTTTTCGCTCCCTTGGCATCGAGGATGGCCCGAGAACCAACGTCCAGCGATGACCCCTGAGCTGCTATCAAAATACTGTTGAACCTGACAACCGCATTTTCCCCCACACATCTGGCTGTGGGATACATTTGTAGCGAGCGGACTGGTTTCGTAAGCACATAATTACTGAGAAATAAGCCATTCTCTTCAATCGTTACTCCCGTACGGGGGCGAACAACTACCTCTGGATTCCAGCTATGTATCATAGTGAAGGTTACCTTAGCCCCTTTCTTTATGTAGAACTCAGAGACGCCGAGATGCAGGCCAGCTTCTTCGTTAGAAGCAGTGGTACAACCAGTAATGATATGCAGCTCCGAGTTCTCTTCAGCAATTATAATATTGTGCACGTTCTGAGCAAGCCGTGCTTTTGCCAGATAGAGACAGGTCTGAACAGGGTAAATGGTCTTAGAGCCAGGCAGTGACCTGATGAAGTAGCCATTATGCTGGTTCAGTTCTATATTGGCAGTGTACTTATCGGTATCCACGGCTACTGCCTGCCACCAGTAGTCCGACAGCCAGTCATACTTCTCCAGAGCCTGGCTGACTGCCATCACTTCCACACCCCCCTGCCTGACCGAACTGTGAACTGGAGCGTTATCTATCTGGATAAATGTCCCTGCCCTTTGACCCGGGTCATCCAAAATAACTCCTGCTTCCAGCATCCGCTTTTTAGTCTTGGCCGGGAGTTTCGACGGGTCAACCTGAGAAGGCTGCTCCTCGACTGAGCTAACATAAGCGCCCATATCTATATCCTCACCGAACGCCGCTGGTTTGGCAGCGGCTGCTCTGGCTTTATCTTTATGTTTCTCAGATGATACTACTTCAACCACTTGAGGCCCTCCTCCTCAGAAAGCATGTGATACATTCCTGGTAGCCTTTCTCTCTAATAGTAGCTAAAATTTCGCGAGGGGCTCCCTCACATCCGATTACACCATCACACATGACATAGCCTGTGCGGGCGTTAACATAGTCTAGGATATGACCAGTATGAGTAATGATGAGCCCCATACATTTTCGCTCAGGTATGGGACAATCTTTTTCCAGCAAGCTATTTAACAGTTCACCGATAAGGGCGATATTTACCAGGTCAACGCCTGATTCAGGCTCGTCTATCAATGTTAATGTGGGCCTCTGCGCCAGTAGCTGCATTAGCTCGGAACGCTTTATCTCTCCTCCCGAAAACCCATAGTTTATCTCCCTATCCAGAAAATCGGCCAAGTCAGCTTTCTCTGCGAGTTGATTGATGCTCTCTTCCTGTTCTCGCCCCCTGAGGCAGGCAGCCACCATGTCCCGTGTTTTTACCCCCCGAACCACCGGCGGCCGTTGGAAGGACATACCAATCCCCAAACGGGCTCTCTCATCCAGCGGCAACTTAGCTATGTCCTGGCCTTTGAAAATGATTTTGCCTTTGGTTATCCGGTACTTGGGGAAACCCATTATCGCCATGAGCAAAGTGGTTTTCCCGCTCCCGTTGGGACCGAAAAGGACGTGGGTCTCGCCAAGCTTCATTTCCAAATTTATGTTATGCAAAATCTCCCGCCCTTCCACCTCTACAGTCAGCTGTTCAATGTTTAAAGCGACATCCCTCATATGAACCCTCCTGGTTGCTTATTTAAGCTCCATCCAGTGACCAGTGTTCACTTTTAGTAAACCACCCCGCAGGGTCACTAAGATACTCGTAGGAATCGAGAAGAGCAAGGTGGTGCCCCCGCTCCTCGCCCGCCAGAGCCTCATAAAACCGCTTTTCCACAGGGAGGGTGCTTTCTTCGCTTCGAGAGTGATATAAATTATAAGACTTGATCTCCATATCCATAGCTATCTTGATAGCTTCAAGTTCGGACTCAGCCACCTTAATCTTACTGCCCAGTGCTTTAGTGGCTTCGGCGAATAAGGACTTGAGCCTTTTCCCCTTCTCGGATGGTGGCCCTACATCAGGCCAACTCTGCCCTCTCTTGAGGGCTTCATATATTTCCTCGAACTTCTTACGGTGAACATCTTCTTCTTTAGCCAATTGCTGAAACAGTTCCTTAGCTAGCTTGCTGCTGCTTTTCTGGCTTGCCTTCTGGTAAAACTCCTTACCCTCTACCTCCGTCTGAACAGCAAGCTGAAGCACCTCTATCGTTCTGGCCTGTTCATTTTCCATTTGCTCACTCCCTTAAAAACTTACGAGCTAATTAATTCCATATCCTGCCCACAACAGACTAGAGTGCCGCCGCCAGCCTTGGTCACCGTCACCTCATTGCCACAGACATTACAGCGATATTTTTCGCCAACTTTTTTAACAGCCATTTTCACCTCCTTAATTTCTTATAGCCAGCAAGAATCCGGAATTCACTTCAATCCTTTCTTGAGTTCCGAAAGCTGGCGTAGGTGTTTTTTTTCTTCATCCACTATGTTGAGGACTACTTTGCGGTCACGCTCCCTCACCAGGTTCTGCAATTCTGTGTAAAAGAGGATGGAATCTTTCTCAGCCTGGATTCCGGTGTCAAGGGCTTCAATTTCATTGGCTAACTTAGCAGCTTTTTGTTGGGCCTCGGTAACATTAGAAAATATTGCGCTTTCAACTAACGATTTTAGGTAAAGCATATATTCTTCAGTATAAGTTTCCGGAGGCTTAACTTGCCCCAGGGAATCCGACATGCCCTGAAAGGTATCCAGATGTTTCTTTTCTTCTCCAGCGAGATAAATATAGATGTCCTTGACATCCCTCTTCCCGGTCTTATCAGCCAGAGCTTGATAGAATGCCATACCGTTCCTTTCTATGCCTATAGCGATTTCTAAGAGCTCGCTTCCTGAGAAAAACACAGCCATTTCAATCCTCCTTTTTAATAGATTTATTCGCTGAGCCTCCGCAGGTGGCCAGAACAATATCTAGCAATCACACCTGAGCAGCTTCCTGCGGACTAGCTTCGCCTGTATATTGTATACCATCGCCCCCACCCACATAATTTTCTACTATAAGGCGAGGTAAATAGAGTGGTAAGTTTACTTCATGGTACAGTAAAAGTCAAATATCCATCAAGAAGTGGTGTTATTGTGAGCCCCGACTTGTCGGGGCGAAGAATCTTACCTTACGATTCTCCCTCCTCCTGGCGAGAGAGAGTTTATACCTCACAAAATCTCGGATTTTGTGAGGACACCGGATTCCCTGCAAAATCTTCGATTTGGCAGGGTGAAAGAGGGAGAAGGAAAGCTCGTATACTATGCCCCTGTGGCACACTTTTATGCCAAGACCAAGGGTGAACAGTAGCTCGGGCAAAGTCTTTACCCTCGACTATTTTATTAGTCCCTCCAGTGTCTTATCACCATTGTTTGATGGGTAGTATTTGAGCAGCGCCCCGTATTCCGGGTCTGGGCCTTTCTCAGCCATGGTGCTATCCACCGCCTCTTTAATGGGCAGGTTCCCGTAGCATAACTGGCTCATCAGATAGGAAGTGGCGTCATCCACGTAATACAACTCCACGCTGCGATCCCAGGCAAGATAGACCGAGGCGCCTTTCTCCACAAATGCTTCAGCCATGTCTCTTAAATAGATGCCGGAACAGCCCATCATTATGATAACAGTATCGTCAAATTCCCCTTCCATTTTTTCGCTGATGAATTTTGGGGCAATACCGAACATCATAGGACAACCTTCACCAGCACCACCCCTAACCAGTTGTTCATATAGCTGTTCGAGAACATATCTTGACTCGCTATATTCCTCATTGGTAAACAGCACGGTTCTCAAGATTACCTCCCCATCTTCTCCCAGTATACCGGAATGAGCTCGAAAGATGATGAGCTTATAACCATGGGTTGGTAGCTGGCGGTAAAAATCAACCGTAATCTCATCGCCCTGGTAGAGGTCAACTTCAAAGCCGTAGTCCTCAAGCTCCTTGGTGACCTCTGTAATAAAGTCTTCGTTTTCTTGCAAGCTAGAAAGCTGGTCAACGATTGTTGCCCTGGGCTTCCCCACGTTATCCGAGGAGGGCTGTCCCATGGGGTAGATACGGACAAAGGCAACAACACCGGCAATGGCTAATGCTATAATCAGCCAGGCAAACCAGGGCCAGCCCCTCTTTGGGGGCTTCCCTTTGGTCTGTTTCTTAGCCTTTGCTCTGGTCAAAGTTTAGCCGCTGGGCCCGTCCCCGCCCAGGGCTATCATTCTAAGCTCTTTTCTTTTGTCATTGCAAACACCTGAAAGGTGCGTGGCAATCCCATGTTCCAACACGAGATTGCTTCGTCATCCTCGCAATGACAGGATGGAAGTGTGATTCTCTCTCCCCTGGCGCGAGAGGAAAAGCTCGTATACTGTGCCCCTATGGCACACCTTTATGTCAAAACCAAGGGTGAACAGTAGCTCGGGCAAAGCTCTTCCCCTCGCCTATTTTATTAGTCCCTCCAGTGTCTTATCACCATTGGTTAATGGGTAGTATTTGAGCAATGCCTCGTGTTCCGGGTCTGGGCCTTTCTCAGCCATGGTGCTATCCACCGCCTCTTTAATGGTCAGGTTCTCGGAGCATAATTGTTTCATTAGATAGGGAGTAGCGTCATCCACGTAATACAACTCCACGCTGCCATGCCAGGCAAGATAGACCGAGGCGCCTTTCTCAACAAATGCTTCAGCCAGGTCTCTCAAATAGATGCCGGAACAGCCCATCATTATGATAACAGTATCATCAAACTTCCCTTTCATACTTTTACTACTGATGATGAATTCTGGGGGTATCCCGAACACCATAGGAGAACCTTCACCAACGCTAGCCATAACCAGTCGGTCATCTAACTGTTCGGCAACATATTTTACTGTGCTATACGGCTCATTGGTAAACAATGTAGTCTTGTAATATACCTCCTCATCTTCTCCCAGTAGGCCGGAATGAGCTCGAAAGATGATGAGCTTATAACCATGAGTTGGTAGCTGGCGGTAAAAATCAACCGTAATCTCATCGCCCTGGTAGAGGTCAACTTCAAAGCCGTAGTCTTTAAGCTCCCTGGTGACATTTGTAACAAAGTCTTCGTTTTCCTGGAAGCTAGAAAGCTGGTCAACGATTGCTGCCTTGAGCTTCCCCACGTTATCCGAGGAGGGCTGGCCCATGGGGTAGATACGGACAAAGGCAACAACACCGGCAATGGCTAATGCTATAATCAGCCAGGCAAACCAGGGCCAGCCCCTCTTTGGGGGTTTCCCTTTGGTCTGTTTCTTAGCTTTTGCTCTGGTCAAAGTTTAGCCGCTGGGCCCATCCCCGCCCAGGGCTCTCATTCTAAGCTCTTTTCTTTTGTCATTGCAAGCACCTGAAAGGTGCGTGGCCATCCCATGCTCCACCACGAGATTGTTTCACATTTTTTCGGGAGCGGTCATGCCCATGAGGCAAAGGGTAGTGGAGTAATACCTGGCGCTAGCTCAAGGTGAATTTGATACCCCACCTTTTTCCTTTGTCTCGCCGTTCTCCTGCGGCAATTTTCTAGCAAAGATGGGAATACCTACAGCTGAGATTATGACAGTAGTTGCGATAACCACTATCACTATCTCGGGGTAAAGCCGGGCATTGGGAATGTCCGAGGAAGCAACTATCTCAGCTACCACGGCAGCGGATAGACCTCGAGGCAGCATGGTAGCCAGTATTCCCGTGTTGGCAAGCAAGCTCTTTTTACCTATGGAAATAGTAGGGACTACTATGCATCTTACCAGCAATAGCGCCAAAGCTAGGCAGATGCTCGGTACAACTACATTGGGGTCATCAAAAGTTATCATCAGTCCCAAGTAACCGAAGAAAAATGTCTTCACTATGAAATATATTTGAGAGTGGAACGTTATCATGGTATTGTGTATCTCGATAGTCCTCTTAGTGCGCAGAAATCTGGCAAAATCCATGCCGTTTCCCAGGATTAAGCCAAAGACGAGAGCGAAAATAGCACCGCTGCCCTGCAAACTTTCCACAGCGAGATAAAGTAAAAATAGGACAGCCAAGGTCAAGATATCATCGTGTAGCTCGCCTTCTATGAACGTCAGCACCCAGAGCCAGGCAAATCCAGCGGCACCACCGATTCCCAGTCCTATAAGAAAGCGTATGCCAATAGCTTTAGCAATCACAGGAGCTACGTGCTCAGTTGCCCCAATAGTCATGACTTCCAAGATAACCAGGGCAATCACAATCACCAGGGCACCATTTAGAGCGGATTCTATATGCAATAGGGATGATATCTCAGGAGAGACTTTTGCTCGCTTGATAAGAGGTATTACGATAGCAGGACTTGTGCCGCCCACGATGGCTCCAATCAACAAGCTATCCATAAATTCCCAATCCAGAACGTAGTAAACAAAGGCCGCAGCCGCGAACATGCTGGCCCCGATGCCCACTAAAGCGAGTGCTATTGCCCTGGGCGCGCTGGCTCGAGCTTGGGAAAACTCCAGGCCTAAACCCCCGTTAAACAGAATGACGACCAAGGATATATTGGCTATTATTGGCGAGGCCGGGGCTACCCAGGCTGGGTCTACAATATGTAAGACATGCCCTGCCACGTAACCCAAAGCCAGTAGCACTAATATGTCGGGAAAACTTATTTTCTTGAAGAGGTAATCCCCTATGAATCCAATAATGAACAGAACTCCCAGAACCCCCAATATATGTGCAGCTGTCATCCCTTGCCTGCCTTATCTGTCAGGAGCGAACCATACCATACTCAGCTGTTTCCGTAAATGCCAGACCTCATACTTTATTATATTTTTTAAGACAACTGCCTGGACAGTAACGCAATTCCGCCTGAGAATTTAAGTAATACTGTGCTGAATTCTATACCTCCCGATAAAAATGGAGATACTCCCTGCTTGTCGCAAGATCTCGACAGGGATAAATCACATCTTTTCGGGAGCGGTCATGCCCATGAGGTGGAGGACTTTAGCCAGGGCAATCTGAGTTGCCTTGACCAGCTTGAGGCGTGCCTTGGTTAGCGCTTCATCCTTGGAGACAACCCGGCATTGCTTATAGAAGCTGTGGAACACGGTGGCTAAATCCTGGGCATAGTAAGGCAGGTGGTGAGGCTCGAGAGTAACCGCCACCTGTTCTACTATTTCGGGGAGGAGTATCAAGCGGCGAATTAAGGTGAGCTCCGGCTCGGTGGTAAGCAGAGAAACATCGCCCTGACTGCAGTCTATCTCCCGCTGTCTAGCGAACTGAAGAATGCTGGCAATCCGAGCGTGAGCATATTGAACGTAATACACAGGATTGTCCGCTGATTGCCGTTTGGCCAGCTCTATATCGAAATCCATTTGGCTATCAGCAGAACGGGAGAGGAACAAGAAGCGACAGGCATCTGAGCCTACTTCGTCTACCACCTCTTTCAAAGTAATAATATCGCCACTACGCTTGGATACTTTAACTATCTCCTTTCCCCGCCGCAGGGTGACTAACTGGCAGATTATCACCTTGAGCTGCTCAGGGTCACAGTTCAAGGCCTTGAGCACCGCTTTCATTCGAGGGACATGCCCCTGATGGTCTGCCCCCCAGATATCAATCACCCTGTCGAATTTCCGCTCTAGAAACTTGTTGTAATGGTAGGCAATATCCGAGGCAAAATAGGTGGGAGAACCATCGCTGCGCACCAGGACATTGTCCTTGTCTTCGCCCAAGGAACTTGATTCAAACCAGGTGGCGTTTTCCTTTTTAGCAATATAGCCCTCACTCTGGAGTAGTTCCATAGTCTTGTCATATTGCCCGCCCTGATAAAGGCTTCTTTCTGAGAACCAATTGTCAAAAACAACGTTTAGCAGCTCGAGGTCTTGTTTAATCCCCTGTAGCATCCTGGCAGTCCCAACCTCCGCCAGTTGCGAAGCTGCCTCGCTCTCGGGCAATGATAAAAATCTATCACCCTGCTGGTGGACTATTTCTTTGGCCAGGTCAATCATATAGTTGCCGTAGTAGCCATCCGGGGGCATGGCGGCTTCTTTGTCCAGGCATTGCCGGTAACGAGCATAGAGGGAACGGCCAAAGTTATCTATCTGGTTACCCATATCGTTTACGTAAAATTCCTTTTCCACAGTATAGCCCGAGACAGTAAGCACGTTAGCTAAAGTACTGCCTAAAACGGCACCACGTCCATGACCCACGTGAAGAGGTCCGGTGGGGTTAACACTAACGAATTCAAGCTGGACCCGATTCCCTTTGCCTAGCTCAATATCACCATACGATTCGCCGGCAGCCAAGACTGATTCCACCTCCGTACTCAGCCAGTCCTCCCGCAAGATGAAGTTGATGAAGCCCGGCTCAGCAACCCAAATCTTGTCGATCTGGAGCGGTGGTACTATATGCTCGGAGACTTTTTCGGCTATAGCCATGGGGGACATCTTCATAGCCCGGGCCAGCTTCAAAGGGAGGCCTGAAGCAAAATCTCCGTGTTCGGGATTTTGAGGATGTTCTATAAGCACCTCGGGCAAGGCGGCTGAAGCCAGAACGCCTTTTTGCTGCGCCTCCACCACAGCTTGTTGCAAACATCTGGCCAGTTCTTGCTTGACCATGATTAGCTCCATTCAGCGCCTTTTGCCCATACCCGGCTCAATTGCTGACGTAAAGGTTGATGTTCAGCTTTCTTTAAATTGGGGTCGCTCTGAAAAAGAGTTATTGCCTCTTGCCGGGCTAACTCCATACTGCGTAAATCGGTTAGCTTGGCAAGCTTGAGATCGGGCAGGCCGCTCTGGTGGGTGCCGAAAAATTCCCCCGGACCTCGTAGCTCTAGGTCTTTCTCAGCCAGGGCGAAGCCATCATGAACCTTCTCCATCAGCCGGAGGCGCTCCCTCGCCTCGGGTGAAAGCTTTTCCGGTATAAGCAGACAATAGCCCTGTTCTTTATCTCGCCCCACACGTCCCCTGAACTGGTGGAGCTGAGATAAGCCAAAGCGTTCAGCACCCTCTACCATCATTACAGAGGCCCGGGGTACGTCAATGCCCACCTCTACTACCGAGGTCGACACCAGAATATCAAGCTCCCCGGCTCGAAAATGGCGCATTACCTCCTCCTTCTCATTACCAGGCATTTGACCATGGAGCAGTCCTAATTTTAAACCCGGGAAGACCTCTCGCGATAGTCGCTCGTACTCCGTCTTGGCGGCTTTTGCCTCAAGTACTTCGGACTCTTCAATTAAGGGGCATATGATGAAAGCTTGCCGGCCATTGCTGACCTGGCGATGGAGGAAACTGTAAGCTTTCTCCCTGTATTGTGGTTCGAGACATTTTGTTTTCACTACCTGCCGTCCCGGGGGCAACTCGTCGATAACCGAAAGGTCGAGGTCGCCATAGAGCGTCAGCGCCATGGTTCGTGGAATAGGTGTGGCCGTCATGACCAGAACATGAGGGTTGAACCCCTTTTGCCGCAGGGCGGAGCGCTGCAATACGCCGAAGCGGTGTTGCTCATCTATCACCGCCAAACCTAGCTTGTTAAATTCTACCTCCTTTTGAATAAGGGCATGGGTGCCGATAATAATGTCAACTTTACCCTTCTTAATCTCATCGTGCAACCTCTCTTTTTCATTATTGCTGAGACTCCCGATGAGCAAAGCGATGGTCAGCGGCCTGGACAAAAATCCCGTGTAGCACCTGATAGTTCCTTCGCCTGGCTCGGAACCAGGCTCCTGGGTGCCGACCTGGGACAGATAGCCGCAAATATTGGTGTAATGCTGCTCGGCCAAGACCTCGGTGGGCGCCATTAACGCCCCCTGGTAGCCGTTGGCCGCCGCTATCAAGAGAGCCAGGGTCGCAATTACGGTCTTGCCGCTCCCTACTTCTCCCTGAAGAAGACGCGACATGGCTTTTGCTTGTTTCAGGTCGGTTATAATTTCCTGCAGCACTCGCTCCTGGGCCTGGGTCAGAGTGAAAGGCAGGCACTGTAAAAATCTGCTGATGACTTCCTGGTCTATATGAAAGGCATTCCCCGGCTGGCCTTCCTTCCAGTCCCTTTTTCTGGCCAGCACGCCTAGCTGAAGAAGAAATAGCTCGTCGAAGGATAACCTGCCTCTTGCTCTTTCCGCCATTTTCAGGTCATCGGGGTAGTGAACTTGAGCGATTGCGGCGGGAAGGTCTAATAACTGGCAACGGGTCTTAATCTCTGAGGGCAGGAAATCACTCAATTGCCAGATATAGCCATCGACAGTCTCCTTGGTCCATTTCCTTACCTGCCTGGGATATAAGCCCTGAGTAAGGGGATAGACGGGGACCAGGCGCCCGGTGTGAATAAGTTCTTTATCTTTAAGCAGTTCCCATTCCGGGGACTCGAATACTTTGTGTCCTTTGAACACGCCGACCGTACCGCTGATTACTACCTGGGCATTGGTACGGAAGCTTTTCGCCAGGTAAGGTTGATTAAACCAGACTACTCTAACGTTTCCTGTCTCGTCGCCGACAATTGCCTCTGTGCCTCGCCGGTTACCCAGAGTAGCCACTCTGGCCTGCCAGATTGTACCCATGATGGTTTGCTCTTCACCTTCTATGAGTTCGGAGATGGGTTTCCTTCGGCTGTAATCGACATAGCGCCGGGGGAAGAAATAAAGCAAATCGCCTACTGTTCTTACATTAAGCTTGGCGAATTTATTAGCTACGCTGAGGGCAATGCCTTTGATAACAGTTAGGGGCGAGTCCAGCCCTTCTCTTCGCTTCTGACTACTAACTACTGTCTCCTGACTCCTGACTTCTGTCTTCTGACTACTGGCTCCCGACTCCTTACTACTGGCTACTGGCTCCTGACTTCTGTCTCCTGTCTCCTGTCTACTGACTACTGGCTCCTGACTACTATCCGTTTCCGTCTTCCCTTCCATCTCATCCAACCAGCCCAGGACATTCGCCATCCATCTCTTGCGCTCGTCCACGTCGTAAGAGCCGTAATTGGATTTGGCCAGGTTAAGCTCGTCAAAGCCGCTTACAAGCTGGGGGTTATTGATACTCTGCCTGATTTGCCCGGCCTGCTTGTGAAGATATTTATCCAGGCCGCCGATTACCGCCTTATCGGTGTAACCCTTCCGGCGTTCCAGCTCGAGAATGTTTCGTAGCGAATCAATGCCTGTCACTTTCTATTCTGCTTCAAGGACGGAAACAGCCAGGACATGAGGACCAACATGAGTCCCTACCACCGGGCTTACCTTGGAAAGATAGGTGCGCTCTGGTGGGACTACATCCTTAAGCCGCTCGGCTAATGTCTGTAAATCATCGGGGGTAGTGGCATCCTCGATAGCCATGGCTTCTAACTGGCTGAACCCCTTGACAAAATTCACCAGGAAATCCATGGCTTGAGCTCGGTTGCGACAGCGAGCGATAGGAAATGCTGCACCGTCCTTTATTCCCAGGATAGGATTTACTTTTAGCAGACCGCCTAAAAAGGCCTGCGCCTTACCAATACGTCCACCCCTTCTTAAATATTCCAGGGTGTCGAAGCTTATACGAACATGCACTCTGGGAATCGCCCTCTTAACCTGGTCTACAATGTCGTCTAAATTAGCCCCTGCCTGAGCCATCTGAGCTGCCAGGATAACTAAAAGCATTTGTGCGCCTGCTCCCGCCCTGGAGTCAATGACCTCAATGCGGCAATCTTTTTTAACCATACTCTTGCCTTGAAGTGCTGCCGCATAAATGGCGCTGAACTTTTCAGAAAGAGTTATAGTCAGGATCTCCTTCGTCTCTCCCGCCAATTTAGTGAAAACCTTGGCAAAATCCGCCGGCGCGGCGGTTGATGTGGCAGGGTGAACCTTACTTGTTTCCAGCTTATGGTAGAACTCCTCTGTACTCAGGTCAACATTATCCCGGTAGGTCTCATTGCCAAAAAGAACGTACAACGGCACCACAGTAATCCCCAGCTTGTGGGCTAACTGCGGATTAATGTCAGAGCAGCTATCGGTTACAACCTTAACCATTTCTACCTCATAGTTCTCCCTCCCCTCGCGGGAGGGAGTTAGAGGGAGGGGGATTTCACACCCTCACCTTTCCCGATTTAATCGGGACTCCCACTCGCCTGCTGGAGTCATACGGCGAGCAGGTCAAGGGAAAGGCCAAATTTTTGCTTTTTGATTTGTCATTTTTATTTTTTATCTTTTATTTTTGACTTAACGTCATTCCAGTGAAACTATATAACTATAATGGGGCTGGCCTCCATAAATTACCTCGACCTCGGTCTGGTATCGGTCACGAATTTCCTGAGCTATCTCTTGAGCTTCAGCATCCTTGATTTCAGCACCGTAATAAACGGTGACTATCCCCGCCTTTTCAGCTCCGGCTTTGTCCAGAGCTTCAAGGACAACATCCCCTACTTTATCGGCTCTGGCTATCAAGTCTTCGTCGTTCAGCAGAGCAATGAATTGCCCCTTCCTTATTTCCAGGCCACCAAGACGTGTCCCCCGCACTGCTCTGGTAACCTCTATAGCCTTCACTTTCTTTATTGCTTTCTCCATAGCCTGAGCATTCTTCTCCAGGTTCAGGTCATAACCGAAAGCCAGAAATGCCGCTATGCCCTGAGGGATATTCCTGGTGGGAACCACCTTCACTTTTTTGGAGGTTAAGGACTGTACCTGGGAAGCGGCAGACACGATGTTCTTGTTATTGGGCAAGAGAATAATGTTGTCCGAGGGTGCCGATTCCACAGCTTGCAGGAGTTCACGAACGCTGGGGTTCATCGTTTGGCCGCCGGGGACAATGATTATGTCGCCTAAACTATTAAGCAGCTTGAAAAAACCGTCTCCAGTGGCCACTGTTACCATAGCGATATCGACTTGAGGCATTCTTTCTCTCTGCATCTTGATGAATTCGGCATACTGGTCATCCATGTTGTTGATAGTTACCTTATGCAGTTTACCCAACCTTGTGGCATATCTCAGGATTTCACCGGGCTCGAAGCTATGGACATGAACTCTGACCAGAGTATCGTCGCCGGTAACTATCAAAGATTGTCCCTTCTTTTTGAGGGCATTTTCGATTTTGTCTAAATTAAGATTCTGCCCCTCGAGGATAAAATTTGTGCAATACCCGTGAGGCGTTTCCAGCTGGGTCGGCCTCTGAGCTGCCCTGGGAACTAATGCTGTCTCGGCAACAACCAGGCGGGGCCTCCGATACTGTATCTTATGTGACTCTCCCTTGAGGAATTGAAGGGCGCCGTCCAGCAAAACATACAAGCCCTGCCCGCCGGCATCCACCACTCCCGCCTCTTTTAATACTGGCAGTAAGCTGGGCGTCCGGGCCACTGAGTCCTTAGCCGATTCTACTGCGTCTTCCAGTACCGAGACCAGGGTATCATCATTTTTTACTGCCTCTTGAGCAGCTTTAGATGCGTCTTTAAGCACCGTCAGGATAGTCCCCTCGACAGGATTGACGATCCCCTTGTAAGCAGTTTGCGACGCTCCGGCCAGTGCTCTGGCAAAATCCCCGCCGTCGAAATGGGCCTTGCCCTCCAACCCTTTAGCTAGACCCCTGAAGAATTGAGATAAGATAACCCCGGAATTGCCCCGCGCCCCCATTAAAGAACCGTGAGCCAGCGATTTAGCCACTGAAGAGACTTGGTTATCCGAATTGAGCCTGGCCTCTTCCAGGGCAAACTTCATGGTGAGCACCATATTGGTTCCGGTATCACCATCGGGAACAGGGAAAACATTTATAGCATTGATATCGGGGGCGCTTTTTTCCAGCCAGGCAGTTCCTGAGGCAAACATTTCCTTCAGGGTTTGACCATCGGCTAAATCAGCTTTCATCCCACCCCTTTACCCGGGCTGATAATTGTGCTATCATTGACAAATTTACCAGCTAGAGAAGTTTCTATGAAGTGCGATATTTGCGGTAAACAAGCCCAATTCGGTCATAATGTAAGCCACTCCAAAAAGCGTACCTTGCGGCGCTGGCTTCCTAATATTCACCGAACTACGATTATGGTAGAAGGAAGGAAAAGAAAAGTCAACATCTGCACCAGATGCCTTCGCACCCAGTACAAAGCCGCCCGCTAAATACAACCCCGCTGTCTAAATCCCAAATACCACAACCCAACCTCCAAACTGCCCCTCCAAAACGCAAAATGCAAAAATAAAAGTGCAAAATGACAGTGCAAAATTTAAAATTTTTGCTTTTTAAATTGTAATTTTGATTCTTGACTTCTGACTACTGTCTACTGTCCTTTACGCCGTTGCTTCCCTCAGCCTCTGTATCGCCCCGCTTATCCCTTCCTCAGCCCCCTCTCTTTTGTCATTGCGAGTCCCGACTTGTCGGGGCGTGGCAATCTCCTGAAATTCAACGGAGATTGCTTCGTCGCTACGCTCCTCGCAACGACAGAAAGGGAGTTGCTAGAATTTTTGCATTTTGAATTGTAATTTTGATTCTTGACTTCTGACTACTGACTACTGTCTACTGTCCTTTACGCCGTTGCTTCCCTCAGCCTCTGTATCGCCCCGCTTATCCCATCCTCAGCCCTGAATACGCTGTTTCCCGCCACCAGGACATTGGCACCGGCTTTAACTATGTCCGGGGCATTGTCGGCATTGATTCCCCCGTCGACTTCCAGCTCGGCGCTCAGTCCTCTATCATCGAGGATTTTGCGCATCTTCGCTATCCTGGGCAATGATGCCGGGATAAAAGGTTGCCCGCCGAAGCCGGGATTAACGCTCATAATGAGCACCAGGTCCACATGATGAAGAAATTTCTCTGCTGCGCCGATAGGAGTGGGCGGATTTATTGATACTCCAGCTTTGACCCCCAGTTTCTTTATCAGCTCAATCGTGCTCTGAAGATGGGGAGAGGCTTCCACATGCACGGTAATAATATCGGCGCCGGCGTGGACAAATTCGGAGATATACCGCTCCGGGTGCTCTATCATTAAGTGGACATCCAGGGGCAGGCTGGTCAAAGGACGAATTGCAGCCACCACCGGAGCCCCGATGGTGATATTGGGCACAAAATGCCCGTCCATGACATCTACGTGGATATAATCAGCCCCGGCCCTGGCGACCTCGGCAACCTGTTCACCGAGGCGGGCAAAATCAGCGGAAAGAATCGACGGCGCCAGCTTAATCATTTTTTCAGTAACTTCTTTGCTCTGGTTAATGCTTTCCCCACCTGTCGTGGGGAGGTGCCACCGGCCACATTTCGGGCGGCTACCGATGATTCCAGAGTTATCTTATATACGTCGCCGCCGAAGAGCGCGGAGAACTTTTTGTATTCCTTCCGGCCGAGCTCCCCGAAGTTCTTGCCTTTGCTCATGGCATATTCGCTGAGCCTGGCTACCACGCCGTGGGCTTTCCGAAACGGCATGCCTTTCTTCACCAGGTAGTCGGCCAGGTCCGTAGCCAGGATGTAGTCTGTTTTCATCGCCTGAGAGATATGCTCGGTATTGACCCTGATTGTTATCACCATTCCGACGAATACTTCCAGGCTGGAGTGCAGCGTGTCCACGGTGTCGAAAAGCCCTTCCTTGTCCTCCTGCATGTCCCGGTTATAGGCTAAAGGCAGAGACTTCATGGTGGTCAAAATGCCCATCAGGTGGCCGTAGACCCGCCCGGTCTTCCCCCTGGCCAGCTCGGCCACATCGGGATTCTTCTTCTGGGGCATTATGCTGCTGCCCGTAGTAAAGGCTTCGCCGATCTCTATAAAGCCGAACTCGCTTGATGACCACAGGATAAGCTCCTCAGCCAGCCGGGACAGATGCATCATGGTGATGGCCGCCGCCGCCTCGTATTCTATGACGAAGTCCCTATCGGAAACGGCGTCCAGACTGTTGGCGCTAACTTTGCTGAAGCCCAGTTCCTTGGCGACGAATTCCCGATCTATGGGATAAGGAACGCCGGCCAGTGCGCCGCTGCCCAGGGGCAGGACGTCGATGCGCCCCAGGCAGTCCTGAAGTCTTTCCTTGTCTCGCTGCAACATCTCGAAATAAGCCAGCAGGTGGTGTGCCAGAAGGACAGGCTGGGCCTGCTGCAGGTGAGTATAGCCGGGCATGACGACGGCTTTGTTCGCCTCAGCTAGCTCCACCAGTGCAGTCTGCAGAGCCTTTATCTTATCGATGGTTTTCAAGATTTCCTCCTTGGCGAACAGGCGCATGTCCAGGGCTATCTGGTCGTTCCTGGAACGGGCGGTATGGAGCTTGCCCGCCACATCGCCCATCTTCTCGAACAACCCCGCTTCGATGTTCATGTGTATATCCTCGAACTCGGTCTTGAATTGAAACTTCCCCTGCTCGATTTCCTTTCGAATAGAGTTGAGCCCCCTGACTATCGTTTTTGCCTCGCTCTCGGCTATTATCCCCTGCTTTGCCAGCATCCGGGCGTGGGCGATGCTCCCTTCGATGTCCTGGCGGTATAGCCGCCGGTCAAAGGGAATAGACGCCACGTATCCTCGCACCAGCTTATTGCTGTCTTTCATCCTCATCCATCTAATCCATTATATTTCTTATAAAGACCTCATCTTGTTTCAATCCGCTCAGCTTCCTTTTCTACATAAGGTTCAATATATGGGCTTAGACTATCTTTAGGAACTACACTTACCTCTTTCTTTAACAAATCCTCCAAAGCGAAAACCAAGTGTATAAAGTTATCGTAAGTAGGCTCTTCAAACTCAACAAGAAGGTCAATATCACTATCTTGTCTTTGCTCATTTCTCACATAGGAGCCGAAGAGGGCGATAGATTTAACCCTGTATTTTTCCAATATTTCCTTGTTTCCAGACAGGATTCTTTTAACTTCTTCCTTTGTCATCTCCTAAGCTCCTGTTGTCACCCGAAGTTCGCCTTCAGCTATTATACCTTGTTTTGCCAGCATTTTTAACAGGAGCAGTAACCCCTCTTGTCATTGCGAGCCCCGACTTGTCGGGGCGTGGCAATCTCACCTAATAATTCTCTCTCCCCTGGCGGGAGAGAGTTAGAGTGAGGGGGATTTCACCCTCACCTTACCCGATTTAATCGGGACTTCCATCAAGGGAGAGGAGAAAACTTCTTGCATTTTAACTTGTAATTTTGATTTTTGATTTCCTTTTGGGATTTCATGTTCCAGCTTAGCAAGGAAGAGTTCGATAACTTGAGGTTCCATTTTGGCACCTCAAGTGACTGGGGTGGGGGGAAGTTGACAGCACCATGTTAGCCGTCTAAAGTGTAAGTCAGTGAGTTGTACCACGTCCACTCACGGTGCTCTTAGCGTCTATGGAACCGGGATATATTACCCTATACCACTCCAACGAATTGGAGCGTCGTGCCCAAGCACTTGAGGCCCGATTAGCCTCCTGCGATATCTGCCCCCGGGAGTGCCGGGTCAATAGGTTGCAGGACGAACCGGCCTATTGCCATTCTGGGCGTCTCCCCATAGTCCCGGCGGTCTGCGCTCATCACGGCGAGGAGCCGGCTATTTCCGGGACCAGGGGGTCGGGGACAGTCTTCTTTGGCAACTGCAATATGAGGTGCGTTTACTGTCAGAACTACCAGATAAGCCAGGACTGGAAAAAGCAAAAATCGAAGGAAATGGACTGCCGTACCCTGGCGGAAAGGATGCTCTACCTTCAGGATGGACTGGGCTGCCACAATATTAATTTCGTTTCGCCGTCCCATTTCGTTCCTCAGCTCCTCCGGGCAGTTGTGGAAGCGGTGCCCATGGGGCTGCGGGTGCCCCTGGTCTACAACACCGGTGGCTATGACTCTATCGCTTCTCTGAAAGAGCTTGACGGTGTCATAAGTATCTACTTGCCTGATTTGAGATATTCCTCCGACAGGTGGGCCAGGAAGTTCTCGCATGCCCCGGATTATGTAGCGCGGGCCCGTCGGGCTATTAAAGAGATGTACCGCCAGGTTGGAGACCTGGTGGTAGATGAGTCAGGCCTGGCCCAAAAAGGACTGATAGTGCGCCATCTTATTCTGCCCAACGGGCTGGCCGGCAGTGAAGAATCGCTAACTTGGCTGGTCCGGGAGCTTTCTCCCGCGGTGACAGTCAGCATAATGTCCCAATACAAGCCAGTGCACCGGGCGCCGCGAATACTGCTGCTTTCGCGGACGATCACCGTTGATGAGCATGAAGCGGTCCTCCGGCTGCTAGCCGACCTGGGAATAGAAAACGGCTGGGTGCAGGAAATGGGGGCGGCAGAAGAGTATCTCCCTGATTTTGAACGAGAAGGTCACCCCTTCTCCAACTCCACTGTCATTGCGATCCCCGACTCGCCAGGGCGCTGAATTTTTGCTTTTTGACTTGTCATTTTGACTTTTTATCTTTAATTTTTAATATTGTTTATTGGGGCGTGGCAATCTCATCACATGATTCTCTCTCCCCTGGCGGGAGAGAGTTAGAGTGAGGGGTATCAATTGTCATTTGGATTTTGTCATTTGGGCTTATTTAGCTTTTGCATTTTGACTTGTAATTTTGATATTGTTTAGGATTTCGTGCTTCGGATTTAGGTTTTAATACCTCTGAGGCGTGAAGGAATCCTTTCCTTCACAATGGAAAAGGTAGTGTCACTAAGGGACTGAACTAAGACGATTGTTTCCATTACAAGGTAGTTAGGGATATAATTGAATCAAGAGGGGATAAGAATAAACAGACATTGACAAGCCTCGAAGGAGTGAATAGATGCGTATTCTTAGAGTCATCTATGTTTTGGCCATAGCGGTTGCGCTTGTCCTCCTTGTCGTCGCCGGCGTCCAGGCTTTCTATCCTGAACCCTCATACCCGGAGTACCCGGAATATCCCCCGCCCACCTGGGATTACGATAGCCCTGAGTACGAGGAGTGGGAGCAAGAGTGGAGGGAGGCCGTCGCAGCATACGACGAGGAAGCAGCGGTACGTGACAGGAACATTTTCTTGATTGTCTTACCCTTGGGAGTGGTATTTGCCGTCGGGGGCACCTTCCTTCAACGTAGATTGGATATCTTCGGGGCCGGCTTGATCTTAGGCGGCATCGGGACGATGATATTCGCAGTTGTACCTTATGATTTGGAGGCTATACCGAGATTTATTGGCATTGCTGTCATCCTGGCTGTGCTTGCCTTCGTGGGCTACAAGGTCTTCCTTTCCTCCCGAAAAAGCGAACATAGATTGTAGTGCGACCCTTTAAGGTCGTGCAATCCCATCGTGGCACAAGGCGGAAGCCTCGCACTACATTTTTGCTTTTTAACTTGTAATTTTGATTTTTTATCTTTTATTTTTGATTTTCGTTCAGGATTTCCCGTTTATGGGACTTAATTTTGCTATCGGCGTGGTTCTTGTGAAACGGCCCAACACTACGCCTGCCTCTTTCTAGAATCTTTGCTTTTTAACTTGTCATTTTGATTTTTGCCCTTTAATTTTTGATATTGTTTATGATTTAGGACTTCGTGCTTAGGATTTCCCCTTAGGGGCGTGGCAATCTCCTTTTTTATTCTCTCTCCCCTGGCGGGAGAGAGTTAGAGTGAGGGGGATCAATTGTCCTTTGGATTTTGACATTCAATTGTCCTTTGGATTTTGTCATTTGGACTTATTTAACTTTTGCATTTTAACTTGTCATTTTTATCTTTTATTTTTGACTTCTCTTAATTGCTCCCTGCTTCCTGCCTCCTGACTACTATTCTCGGTGGGCTTGACAAATACCTGTCTATGGTGTATCTTCATTGTAGATACTCTGAATGGAGGTTTGATATGAAGACGCGTGTTCAGAAATGGGGTAACAGTCTCGCTTTGCGCATTCCGAAATCCTTCGCTGATGAAGTGGGACTCCAGAAAGAGACATCCGTCGAATTATCGCTGGCAGACGGGAAAATTGTTGTCACGCGGCTAACTAAGCCGAAGCTGACCCTCGAACAGCTCTTATCAAAGATCACCAAAGATAACTTGCATCACGAGGTTGATACCGGCTCTGCCGTGGGGAACGAAACGTGGTAGACCGCCGCACTTACGTGCCTCGTTGCGGAGATGTGGTGTGGATTAGCTTGAATCCGCAAGCAGGTCACGAACAAGCCGGACGCCGTCCGGCCGTGGTGCTGTCACCGCAAAACTATAACAGCAAGGTAGGACTGGCCATCCTTTGTCCGATAACCAGCCAGCCCAAAGGCTACCCTTTCGAGGTTCTTCTTCCCGCCGGGTTACCGGTGGCAGGAGCAATATTATCTGACCAGGTTAAGAGTCTGGATTGGCGTGCTCGACATGCCGAATTAATATGCACTTTGCCAACCGAGACAATCTCGGAGGTGCTCCAGAAGCTGGCAACGTTGTTATCGGAATAAGAAAATGCTGCCGCCTTTTCCCCTCTTAGGATAAGAGGGGATAGGGGAGTTACGAAAAAAGCCCCTTCGCTTTGTCATTGCGAGCGAAGCGAAGAATCCCCTTTTTTATTCTCTCTCCCCTGGCGGGAGAGAGTTAGAGTGAGGGGGTTTCATTTGTCATTTGGATTTTGACATTTGGGTTTGTTCAACTTTTGCGCTTTGCTTTGTCATTTTGACTTTTTATCTTTTATTTTTGATTTTCGTTCCACCTGCTCGAAGCCTGAGGACATCGCGCCCGCCTAAACTTTTTGATGGGATGTGCACCCTGACAATCGTGCACTACTGTAGTATACTTGAATGCGAAGCTCTTTGGTGTAATCTGCGACACTTAGCTATTGACAAAATTGTAATAATACATTAAACTAATATTAGCTCATCTACCAAGTGTAGAAGGAGTACAGAGGTCGTCCGAAAGGGCGGCTTTTGCTATTTAAGTCCAATTGTTCTTTCACTCCTCAACTTATTGCGAGTGTGGTCTCTATCAGTGCAATAGGCAGTTAGCAGAATGACTGTATTCCGGCCTTCTTTCAACACCACTAAATAGTCCATTCCCTCAAGCCATAGCAAAATCCTGATTTCTTTGCCTCGCTTGTTCTTCCAAACTGAAAGTTGTTTATCCTGGGAGTGTTCTATTATGGGACTCGGCCATGGTATACGTTCGCACCGTCTAAAGTCCATTTCCCGATTTCCCGTTTTCTTATCGTATTGGGAAGTTAGATGCCAGAATACTTCCTCTTTGCCATCTTCGATCCTCGAATCATAAGAGAGGGGGAATCCCCTATAGCTCGGCCTTGATTCTTTGAAATCACGCTCGAATATTTGATAAACGGTAGCCAAGAATTTCTCCCAATCACCGTCAAAATCACTATACTGCAATGCATCCGGCAACCAAGAAGGTTGTGTCACCCCTGTATCTCCAACGCTTGCCATACAAAGAGATTGACTTTACTCTCGCGCAGTAAGTTAGTTCTAGTGAGGTCGTAGCCTGACCTCTCGCGCATTCTTTCCACTAGAGCAACTTTAGCGGAATTTCTGCTTAATCCACGGTTGACATAAGATACAATCCCCACAAGCAGGTCGGTCAGCTGTAGAGGTTCTACTTCGTGTGAGCGTACAGTTTGCACCCGCTCTATGATTTGCCGCTCAAAATCATAGATGTTATTGCACAGCACATCATGCAGCTTGGCTATTTTATCCGCGCTGCGGGTATCTTTAACGTCCAGATAAATGTGATAACATGCTTTAGGGTCCAGTATAACCTTTAACATGTCGAAGTACATCTTGTAATACCAGGTGTCATGGTCCTGACCATAAAGCTCGTGTTGCAGCTTGGTTTTGTCTGGCACAATCAGGGCACGGAAATGAAGGTCGTCATCATCAAAGAAGTAATCGAGCAAATCCAAGTAAAATACTTGTTTGGCAGGTGATACTTTGGTCCACTTGCTTTCAAATTTTGGGGGTAGCCCGTGACCTGTCTTAATCTCACGAATGCGCACGGATATCTCGCGGCTCTTTTCCAGTGGACACCAGACTGCCCCCAGCACCATTACTGGCTGGCGGTCTCTTTCCAGGTGACAGCTTTCGTCACAGTACACGTTGTATATTGGGCTCATAACACCTTCTCCAGAAGTCTGGTTTCTACTTTTTAGCTTCGGCTATTATACCTTGTTTTGCCGGTATTTTTAACAGGAGCAATAACCTCCCGTGTCATTGCGAGCCCCTTTACTTTTGTCATTGCGAGTCCCGATTTATCGGGACGCGGCAATCCCAACAGCTAAATTCCAAATGCCGACTACTGACTACTATCTCCTGACTACTGTTTCGTGTCTCCTGACTACTGACTACTGTCTCCTGTATCCTGTATCCTGACTACTGTCTCCTGACTACTGACTACTGTCTCCTAACTACTGTCTCCTGTCTCCTGACTACTGTCTACTGTCTCCTGACTACTGTTTCCTGTCTCCTAACTACTGTCTCCTGACTACTGACTCCTGACTACTATATCTTAACAGTAGCATCTTCTTGAAGCCTCAGGACATCGCGCCTGCCTAAACCTTTTTGCCTAACTGTTATCCACCGAGACAATGTTGGATTGACTCTTACACGCATCGGAAATATGATACGAGTAATGAATGGTAGCTCTCAACCTTTCCGAGTGTCTGGTAAGCAAACAGATATGACGAAAGCCCGCAATAATTATGCATTTATCGATAGTCAGAACCTTAACCTTTCAATTCGTGAGCAGGGATGGGTAATGGATTTTAGAAAATTTAGGCAGTACCTCAAACGCAAGTATGGAATAGCCAAAGCGTTTCTATTCATTGGCTATGTCTATGAGAACCGGGACCTCTATATCACCCTGCAAAAATCGGGCTACATCCTGGTCTTCAAACCCACACTCAAATTACCGAATGGAAGGGTGAAAGGCAATGTCGATGCAGAATTAGTGCTTCATGCCATGATTGAATATGATAACTACGATAAAGCTTTGATTGTCACAGGGGATGGTGATTTATATTGTCTTGTGGACTACCTGAGAAAGAAAGACAAACTACTGAAATTGATGATTCCCAACAAGGAAAGCTTCTCATCGCTATTCAGGCGACTGATGCCGCATATCATTTTTATGAACAATCTGAGAAAGATGTTGGAGTATACCGGCGCTCAGAAATAAAACGAGGAGCATTGCTGTGGGACAAACCCCACAGATTGGCCCCTCATCGTGATTAACTTATAAGTTTAGCATAAACCATAGTCTTTGTCAAATGTCCCGCAGGAGCATGAACCTCCCGTGTCATTGCGAGCCCCGACTCGCCAGGGCGCTGAATTTTTGCTTTTTGACTTGTAATTTTGACTTTTTATCTTTTATTTTTGATTTTCGTTC
>Ga0209635_10000536_pt1 | contig 26181 bp, 39 predicted proteins | sample DeeMarSWOR230_32_FD_187463 | JGI IMG/M metagenome (GOLD analysis project Ga0209635, IMG submission 187463) | Marine sediment microbial communities from White Oak River estuary, North Carolina - WOR-2-30_32 (SPAdes) (version 2) | ecosystem: Environmental > Aquatic > Marine > Intertidal zone >...
GAAGACACTGCTGGCATTTGCCCCATTACACGTTGCACAAAAGGGATACTCAACGGTCCCTGCGCTGGCACTAAAAATGGAAAGTGCGAAGCCAACAAGGACATGGACTGTGCCTGGGTTCTGATCTACAAGCGTCTGGAGCGATTAGGGCAGTTGGAGAAAATGCGTCGATACTACCCCATGAGAAACTTTCGGGCAGTTCCCAGGCCAAAAAGGCTCGTAAAAACCCCCGTTGTTTTAGGAGAGGACAATGGCTAACTCGCTATTTGAAGAAAAACTGAATTCCGATGAATTCCTGGTGACAACAGAGGTCGGACCTCCGAAGGGCGTGGAAGTTTCGGAGATGATTCACCATATTGATATTCTTAAGGATAAAGTTGACGCTATTAACGTGACTGATCATCAAAGCTCAGTGATGCGTTTTCCGTCGCTAGGAGGGTGTTTACTAGTCAAAGAACTTGGCGGCGAGCCCATACTTCAGATGACATGCCGTGACCGTAACCGCCTGGCACTTCAAGCCGATCTTCTTCTGGCCTACAGTCGTAGCATCGTCAACGTTCTTTGCCTCACTGGAGATTCTATCGATGTAGGGGATCATAAGGATGCAAAACCAGTCTTTGACTCGGATTCTATTCAATTACTGAAGATGATCAGGACGATGGAATCGGGAAAGGACGTAGGTGGAAATGATCTGAAAGGTGTGCCGAAATTCTGCCTCGGTGCCTCAGTTCATCCAGAAGCGGACTTTATTGAGCCACAACTTATCAAGTTTGAGAAGAAGGTTGCTGCCGGAGCACAGTTTTTCCAGACTCAGGGAATATTTGAAGTAGCAAGTCTCAGGAGATTTATGCAATATGCTTCTCAATTCGACATCAAAATCTTGGCGGGTATCATAGTTCTCGCCTCAGCTAGAATGGCCAAGTATATGAACGATAATGTACCCGGAATAATCGTGCCTCAGACAATAATTGATGAATTGGCGAGTGTGGAGAAAGGCAAAGGACGTCAGAAGGGTATTGAGATCGCTGCAAGACTGATAAAGACCATAAGGGAGGAAAACTTGTCCCATGGCATCCATATCATGGCGGTAGGAAATGAGAGTGTTGTGCCCGATATCTTGGAGGCGGCTGAGGTCGAGGTTGCGCGCCATTAATATTGAATTGGGACTGACAAGGACTGTAGGTCGAGCAGTCTAACTGAAATCCTTTATAAGGAGGCTAAAACAAAACGATAGGTCAAGTAGTCTGACCAAGATTGAGATAAGGAGGGAAGTAAGATGGCAAACAAAGAAAGAATTCTAATCGTTGATGACGAGCTCGATTTTGTGGAAGCATGCCAACGGACTTTAAAAGCGAAGCGCTATCAGGTGATGACTACCTCTAGCCGGACTCTAGCACAAGAGATGATGAAAGCGGAGCCCGACATCATTGTTCTGGGCACTTTGACTCCTGCCGGACAGGCCTTCGCTATGCATCAGTGGTTAAAGCAACATCCCAGATACAAAGACATACCGCTTATGGTAATCGATGCCCGGTACCAAGAGCGGCATGTCAGGGGATGGAGAAAGTTTGAGGGAATGCAGCTAGAGTCGGAAGACTATATCAGCAAACCAGTTGAGCCAGCTGAGTTAATGCCGAGGATCCAGATTCTGCTGGAACGACGGGCAACAAGGAGGATAAAAGTGCTGGTTGTTGATGACCACACCATGGTAAGAAACGGAATATGTGCCGTCCTTGCACTCCAAAAAGATGTCGAGCTGGTGGGCGAGGCTGCCAACGGAAAAGAAGCACTTGAGAAAGTTCTGCGCCTTATGCCGAACGTGGCTTTGATGGATATAGTCATGCCTGTAATGAGCGGGTTGGAGGTGACAAAGGAAATAAGTAAGGAATGCCCTCAGACAAAGGTTTTAATTCTGACCCAGTATGATGAAGAAGAGAACATGGTTGTTGCGAAGAAGGCTGGAGCATACGGTTTTATTCCCAAGAAGGCAGCTAGCTCCGACCTCATCACAGGTATAAGGACCGTAGATGCTGGGAGGTACTTTCCTGCGTCCTTTGCTGAAGTATCCAAGAACTAGTGTCTAGGAATGGGGAGATTCGCCTACGATCTCCCCATTCCGTTGTGTATGTAGCTTCAAAGACGAGTAGTGGAATCCTCATCATATGTTGCGATACTCTGAACTTCCACAACCCAGAGCTTATGCCCAACATGTGTGCGAGAATGTTCAGAATCGAGAGGGCTTAGAGCAAACCGTAATTTAAATAGTGGTTTAAATACGAAAAAGTTGGATGCGTTACTAGCGGATATCCTACATTTTTGTTGTTTCTCAAGGTAACTTTTCACCCTAACATGTGATGTCGCGGTGCGTGAACATGGAAACGTAGGTTAACCAGTGGTAGAAGGAAAATTCCGTGGCATAGAAGTTAGTAATGAGGCCGAATCTGTGACAGCGAGGTCTTTACTCTAGGGCATTTTGATGCTCGTAGTCGCAGTGAGCAAATGACGTTGACGTTCATCGACATCGAGATCGCGTTAATTTTTCCTGGAGACACGTGATTTTCTCTTATGAAACTCTGGCAGGAAGGGTGCTAGGTTAAGGTTGAAGTGGAGATGAAACTGGTAATTTAGCTTTATTGGTACGTCTCTCGTGGAAAGACGGAGTGGCAATTACTGATAGTTTAAAAAATGTTTCTACTGGTTTTACAAAAGTGATGTTTGGCTCGTCAAAATGGATTTGAACTGAAAAACATACTACCGATAAAAGAGATGTCATTCAAAGGACACATTTTGTTCAATAAGGAATACGTTTGTATCGCTGGCATTTAATTGTTGTTGCTGCACATTCAAATATGATAAAATGAGTTAAGCGAGTGGCGGGAGGTAGAGAGAAAGAGGTCATCTAACTAGTCGGAGAAAGAGTGGGTCCTCTCCCGTTCCATACAATTTTAACTGCCATGAAAATGAAATATTTCATGGCCGAAAAAGTGGGCTCGTAGCTCAGGGGCAGAGCGGCCGGCTCATAACCGGTTGGTCGCAGGTTCGAATCCTGCCGAGCCCATTTCGCAGTAAAACAGATGAAAATCCGGTACAACTCATAAATTTTGCTCAATAACCTTTTCTTTACTTATGTCTCCCATTAATTCAGGGTTTCTCGGGTGAACAAGTTGATTCAAGGCAATTCTGTTGATGCCGAAGTCCGTTATCAACCGGTGATACCTAGTAAGAAGATATATTGACAAGAATCAGCAGCAGTGTATAATGTAATATACATAGTATACCGATGTATCAGGAACTAGTCGGATGCCTGACAAAGCTATAAGCTATGAAGAGCTAACACCCGGTTACAAATTCCCTCCCGCCACCTATGAACTGAGTGACTCCTTCGTCTCTAGATATCTAAAAGCTGTGGATAGCGCGGGTGATGGATTTGTTCCCCCCTTGGCCATTACAGTCTGTGCTATAGCTGCTATGACAAAGTCTATTCCCCTGCCACCTGGCACTATCGCTATACATGCTTCACAAGAATTAGAATTTTTCAAGCTGGTACCCATTGGCGCCACTATAGAGTGTCATATAGGCGTGGCACAAAAGATAGCGCGGGGCAAAATGAGTATGTTAATCCTGGAGCTCGAGGTTTTTGACAAAGGCAATGAGAAGGTGCAATCAGGGAGGGCAACTATAGCATTGCCCACGTAGGAAAGAAATGCTCACAGAGATTCAGGAAGGAAAGGCTCTTAATCCTGTGGTAAAATATATCACCCAGGAGAAAATCAATCTTTATGCTGAGGCATCGGGTGATTTTAATCCCATTCATGTAGACGAGTCTTTCGCCGCTAAGACTCCTTTGGGTGGAACTATTGCTCATGGTATGCTTAACTTAGCTTATGTATCGGAGATGATGACTTCGGCTTTTGGGCGAAGCTGGTTGTCTGGGGGTAAGCTTCGAGCAAAGTTTAAGGAGTCGGCACGCCCTGGAGATACTCTGACCATCAATGGTAAGATTGATTGCATTGAACAAAAAGATGATGTATCATACGCAAATTGCAGTTTTGAGTGCCGTAATCAAAAGGGCGAAACGATAATCACAGGGGAGGCAATAGTCAAGTTCTCGAGTGGTAGAAAATAAAAATATGGCTAAAAATGGCAGAATAAAGGTGGCTGTGGATGCCATGGGTGGTGATTATGCCCCTGAGGAAATAGTTAAGGGGGCGGTGCTTGCAGCTCAGAAGGACGATGTAGAAATCTTCTTGGTAGGCACCGCAAACATTCTAGAGAAGGAATTAGCCAAGTACAAAGTCACCAACGGTTCAGCCATCCACGTTGTCGAAGCCAGCGAAGTTATCAAGGAAAATGAGTCGCCGGTTGACGTAATTCGTCGTAAGCCTAATTGCTCTGTTGCCGTAGCGGCAAGGATGGTAAAATCGGGCGAAGCAGATGCATTATTGAGTGCTGGATCTACTGCAGCAGCCGCAATAAGTGCCATTCAATTTATAGGCATGGTGGATGGAGTGTATCGTCCGGCACTTGTTGGCTCTCTGGGTAGCTTTGCACCGAATACTGTGATGGTGGACCTCGGAGCTAATGTGGATTGCAAACCATATCAATTTCTGGCTTTTGCCATCGCTGGCTCGGTCTACGCTAAGAAATTCCTCAACATCAGTGACCCTAAGATAGCTTTGCTGAGCACGGGAAGTGAAGAAAGTAAAGGGAGTGAAGCAGTGCGTGAAGCTTATTCCCTTCTTAAAAACAGTGGGTTGAACTTTATTGGTAATATAGAAGGCAGTGATATCTTAAACGGCAAGGCTAATGTCATCGTCTGTGACGGCTTTGTAGGCAATGTTCTTTTAAAGTTCTATGAAAGCATCGGAAGTTATGCCCAGGTTTGGACAGAGCGAAAGCTGAAAAAGCACCCAACCCTGCGTGCCTTAGTTAGACTATTGTTTAAGAGATTGTTCCCGGCAACCAAAATATCCAATGAAACTGAGAAGCGAGTTGGTGGCATTTTGTGGGGTGTCGATGGGGTTGTGAAGATAGCGCATGGAGCTAGCCGAGCCCCTCAAATAGCTAATGCTATAGAAAGCGCCAAGGAAGCGGTAAAAGCCGGGGTTGTTGAAAGTCTGAAATTGGAATTAGCCAAATTTAACCAAGGAGGTAAATTATGACTGTTGAGGAGCAGATAAGAGAAATCGTAGCCAGGATTACCCGTGTTGATAAGAGCATTATCACCCGGCAAAGCACATTTAAAGAGATTAAGGCGGATTCTCTGGATGTGGTGCAGGCGTTGGTAGCAGTTGAAGAGACCTTTGGAGTTGAAATCCCTGACGAGGAAGCCCAGAAGTTTCAGAACTTCGGCGACTTTGTCTCCTATGTAGAGAATCGGGTGTCTCAAGAGGAGAAGGTTTAGTCATGTCCCTTGAGGGGAAACTGGCTTTAGTTACAGGCAGTGGGCGAGGTATTGGTCGGGCGATTGCTCTAAAACTTTCTTCTCAGGGTGCTGATATTATTGTCAACTTTTTTCGCCACCGCGATAGCGCGGAACAAACAGCTAAGGATATTGAAGCTTTGGGAGTGAAAGCTGAAGTCATCCGAGCCAATGTGGGAGACCCGGCAAAGATAGATGAAATGTTTGATATGATTGGTAATAAATTTGGCCACCTGGATATCTTGATTAACAATGCTGCTTCAGGCGTAGGCCGTCCTGTAGTGGATATAGATGTCAAGGCCTGGGAATGGACTATGGACATCAACGCCAGAGCCCTTTTGCTCTGTGCCCAGAGGGCAGCCAAACTAATGGAGGGCAGAGGTGGTAAGATAGTCAGCATCTCTAGCTTGGGTTCACGATTTGCCTTGCCAAATTATACTATCGTTGGAGTCTCCAAGGCTGCCCTGGAGGCTTTAACTCGTTACCTAGCAATAGAGCTGGCTCCTCAAAACATTTGTGTTAATACTGTAGCTGCTTCTGCTGTGGAGACAGAGGCCTTGAAGTTCTATTTCAAAGAGGGGCTGGTAAAAGATAATCGTCAAGTAACGCCAGCGGGAAGAATGGTAGTTCCCGAAGATGTCGCTAATGTAGTGGCTTTTTTATGCAGTGAGGAAGCCTTCATGATAAGAGGACAAACTATTGTTGTTGATGGAGGCACCTCTGTAGGGCTCTTTGCCCTCGCCGGAAAATGAGAGTAATGGGCACGGCTGAAGTTTCTAAAAGCTCGGTAAACTCCTGGGGCACGACAAATATACCAAGGGTTGTAGTTACCGGTGTGGGTACTATTAATCCCTTGGGCTTGAGTGTAAGAGAGTTTTGGGAGGGATTAGTCGCAGGGAAGTCGGCCATCGGTCCTATTACCCATTTTGATGCCAGCAAGTTTCGGGTGAAAGTGGATGCTGAGGTGTGTGGCTTTGATGCCACAAAGTATATGGACTTGAAGGTAGTTGACCGGACTTCAAGGACCATTCAGTTTGCCATTGCTGCTGCCAAAGAAGCAATACAATCAACCGGCCTAGATATGACTCAGGAAAATCCTGAGCGGGTAGGTGTTATCATTTCTACTATGACAGAGCAGGGCTACGTTATTAGGGGATGGGAGTTGTATCAAAGAGTGGGTCCTAGGAGGGCTGACCCGCTCTTTATCACCAAGTCAACTGCCAGCGCAGCATCCATGCAAGTGGGAATGATGCTGGGGGCTAAGGGTCCTAACAGCAGTGTAAATAGCCTTTGCGCCAGTGGCGCTGACGCCATAGGCACAGCGACCAATTTCATTCGCTTGGGGTATGCCGATGTGATGATAGCCGGGGGTTCTGACGCCAGCCTGGAGCCAGTTGGCATGGCTGGAATAGACCAATTGGGAGCTCTTTCCCATGAAGCTGACCCGTCCAAGGCTTGTCGTCCATTCGATCTTAACCGCAATGGTTTCGTCTATGCTGAGGGTGCCGGATTAGTTGTTTTGGAAAGCCATGAACATGCCAAGAAGCGGGGTGTACTTGTCTTGGCTGAAGTTGCCGGTGCAGGCTGGTCTTTCGATGCCCATGATGCCACTGCCCCTGCCCCTGAGGCTGAGGCTTATGCCATGCGTACTGCCCTGCAAAATGCCAGGGTGAAGATTGAGGAGGTTGATTATATCAACGCTCACGGCACCAGCACTAAGCTGAATGATGTCTGTGAAACCAAAGCTATTAAAATCGTGTTTGGAGAGCATGCTTACAAAATTCCTATAAGCTCTACTAAGTCTATGATTGGGCATAGCATTACTGCTGCGGGCGCTATTGAAACCGTCGCCGCTATACTAGTTATGAACAAAGGGATTATCCACCCAACCATAAATTATGAGACCCCTGACCCGGACTGCGATCTGGATTATGTCCCCAATGTAGCTCGCCCGGCTCAGGTGAATGTATGTCTGAAGAATAGCTTTGGTTTAGGTGGTGAAAACTGCTGCCTGGTGCTTAAACGCTTTAATGAGTGATGACAAGCCATGGAATTAGAAGGGAAAGTATCCCTAGTGACTGGTGCCTCTCGCGGCATAGGTAAAGCCATTGCCTTGAAGCTTGCCAGCCTTGGTTCCAAGGTAGCAGTTAATTACGTGGCAATTGAAGATAGTAATAAGGTTGATGCTGATAATGTAGTGGAGAGCATAACCCGTCTGGGTGGGGAAGCCGTGTCGGTTGAAGCTGATATTCGGGATAGTGAAGCAACGAAAGCCATGGTGGAGCAAGTAACTGATAAATGGAGCAAGATTGATATTCTGGTGAACAATGCCGGAATAAATAGAGATACCCTTTTGTTAAGAATGTCTGATGATGCTTGGGACGATGTAATCAGCACTAATTTACGGGGAGCTTACCTGTGCACCAAGTTTGCCCTGAGGTCTATGATGAAGCAGGAGTGGGGACGCATTATTAGCATATCTTCGGTGACTGGGATAGTGGGGAATGTAGGGCAAAGCAACTATGCTGCTTCCAAAGGAGGACTCATTGCTTTCACCAAGAGCGTAGCCCGAGAGATGGGTTCCCGTAATATAACTGTCAACGCTGTAGCCCCAGGTTTTATTATTACCGGGATGACAGATAAGCTGACTTCGGACAGAAAAGAGGCCATACTGGCAATGGTTCCGTTGCAACGTTTTGGCCAACCTGAGGATGTGGCTGAATTGGTAGCTTTTTTAGCCAGTGAAAGAGCTGGCTATATCACGGGACAGGTCATCACTATAGATGGAGGAGCATTTCCTTAATCAAGCGCTGTGGCAAGATAATAATCTAATGCTGCTATGGTTGTGCGAGATATCTAACTATATGCCAATATCAAAGGGGTATTGACAAAAAATTTCTTTATGTTCATAATGCATCGCATTACGATACAAAGCTATATAAGGTGTAGTCGAAATTTTGTGCCTTTCTATTCTGCGCTACTATTCCCAGGGGAGAGTGACATTTCCCCTCGCAATTATGTATTAACAAAATCTTGGAGCAATGACTTTTAATTGAGGGTATTGACAAAAAATTTGTTTGCATTCATAATACATCGGATCACGATATATTGTATGGTTTTGCCAAACACGAAGAAAGTTCTAAAGGTGGGCACATCTGCCCCGCTTTGTACCAGTATAATGCGCTATAGTGAGATGCCATGAAGCTACTAGTGCCAACGAATTGGGATCCAGATCTGATATTGCCATTAAGCAAGCTGGAAGCTGATGTACAACTATATGGCGTATTGCCTACCTCAATGATAGGCAGTGGGGGATCGGGTCCTGATAACGTCCGAATGGTGGAAAATCAGGCGGAGGAATACATCGAACAGGCTCATTTAGCTGGTTTAAAGTTTGACTATCTCCTAAATGCTCCCAGTATGGGTAATATGGAGTGGGATGAAAATACCCATCAAGAGTTGCTGATGCATCTTAATTGGATCAGCAGTATTGGTGCGGATAGCGTTACAGTAACCATACCTTATCTGATTGAGCTTATAAAGCGTCAATTTCCGCAACTTAAGATAAGGGTTTCAACTATCGCTCATGTGAATAGCGTTGCTAGAGCTAAATTGTTTGAATCCTTAGGCGCCGATTCTATTACTCTGGACATTAACGTAAATCGGGACTTTACATTGCTTAAGGCTATCAGGAGTGCAGTTAGTTGCGAACTCACTATACTACTAAATAATCTCTGCCTATACCAGTGCCCCTATGAATATTATCACCATGATGGTCTGGGGCATGCCAGTCAAAATTATAACCCGCTCGGTGGCTATTATGTGGATTATTGTGTACTTCGCTGCACTCTAGACAGGCTCTGTGATATTTCTCAAATCATTAAATGCCGCTGGGTAAGGCCTGAAGATATTCATGTTTATGAAGAGTCGGGTATGGATGTGTTCAAAATCAGTGGCAGGTCAATGCCCGCCGAACGAATTTTGCATGCTGCCGCAGCGTATTCATCACGTCATTACCAGGGGAACCTATATGATATTTTGAACGTCATTACTCCGAAAATTGGATTTATCAGTTCTGCTTTGCCGGGCGTACAAAACAACGTTATTAAGACACTGCCCAAATTTTATATAGATAACCAAGCTCTGGAAGGTTTTATGGATTTCTTCAGGAAGCAAAATTGCTTATCCGGGTGTAGCCATTGCGATTATTGCCAACGAATAGCCAATAAGGTTATACAATTCGATCGTGATGAGGTAGACGAATACATAGCCATGCTCAATGCATCTTTAGATAGACTGTCCAGTAGCAGAATGTTTAAAGTTAAAGCAGGAGTAAAAAAACACCTGCCTTAACAAGCAAAGCGTTCAGAATATCGCAGCAGATAAGTTTGCCCTGAAATAAAGTGCCTTTTCCTATTTCTATGGTGTGAACCAGAGCCCATGAATGGTTTTCCCAGAAACTGCTTTACTTCCTGAGCACACCCAAGGTTTACACAATTGCAGTTTCATCATCCTTTATATCGAAGGAAGACGATATAGTGGAACTACTCAGCACCATCCTGTTATAAAGGTCTGTGTCAATTTAAATATAGATGTTGGTGTGCACTACAGTATTTAATTTGAAAAAGATTGCCTCGCTAGTTGACAACCTAATTACCTTATGTTAAATTAACAAGTTGGCGTCTACTAGAAGGTAAAAACTTTAGAAAATTATAAAAGCCGGCTGGCTGAAGCCGAGCAAAATTTTCCTAGAGTAGACCGGCATGTAACCAGGCGGCTTTTTGATTGCCTAAAATAGGAGAGTATAAGAATGCCAACAGTTAGTCAACTTGTTCGTAAAGGGCGGGAGAAGCTGGGAAAGAAAAGCAAGGTCCCGGCATTGCATTACACCCGAAATACGATGAAAGGGGAAATTAAATGGATACAAGGGGCGCCTCAAAAAAGAGGTGTGTGCATTCAGGTTAAGACGGTTACACCTAAGAAGCCCAACTCGGCATTACGCAAAGTTGCCCGCGTTAGGCTGACCAACGGTATGGAGGTAACCGCTTATATTCCTGGCGAAGGACATAATTTGCAGGAACACTCGGTGGTTCTGATTCGTGGTGGCCGAGTTAAGGACGTTCCTGGAATTCGTTACCATATTATTCGTGGCACCTTGGATACCGAAGGAGTAGCTAATCGCAAGCAGGGTCGCAGTAGGTATGGGGCCAAGGCACAAAAATAGCAAGGATGTCAAATGCCAAGAGGAGCTAGAAAAGTAGTAAAAAGGATACCACCACCAGATGCTAAATATAACAGCATCACGGTGGCCAAGTTTATTAATAGGCTTATGCTACGAGGGCAAAAAGCTACAGCTGAGCGCGTTGTCTATAATGCCCTGCAACTCACTGCTCAGCAAGTGAATAGCAATCCTGAAGAAGCTTTAGAGCAGGCGATTAAAAATGTTGCGCCGCTTCTCATGGTTAAATCACGCCGTGTTGGTGGGGCTACCTACCAAGTTCCCACGGAAGTAGGGGAAGATCAGGGACGTGCTCTTGCCATGAAGTGGCTCATTACTTCAGCGCGAGCTCGTAGTGGCAAATCTATGGAAGAAAAGCTAGCAAGCGAGTTGGTTGATGCTGTTAATGGTCGGGGGACGGCAATCAAGAAACGTGATGATCTTCACAAGATGGCAGAGGCTAACAAAGCCTTTGCTCACTATCGCTGGTGAAAAGTCGTGGTAAAAGCAGTACTTGAAGTAAAGGATAAACTCATGTCGCGGACCTTCCCTTTGGAGAAAATACGGAATATAGGGATCATCGCTCATATAGATGCTGGCAAGACCACAGCCACAGAGATGATTCTCCACTATACAGGGCGCACCTACAAGATTGGCAGCGTGGATGAAGGGACTGCGGTAATGGATTGGATGGAGCAGGAAAGAGAACGAGGCATTACCATTACTTCAGCGGCTACCACATGTCATTGGCGCGAACATCGTATAAACATCATCGATACGCCCGGGCATGTAGATTTCACTGCTGAGGTGGAGCGTAGCCTCCGTGTATTAGATGGTGGTGTCGTGATTTTCGATGGTGTGTCTGGGGTGGAAGCTCAGTCAGAGGCTGTGTGGCGCCAGGCAGATAGATATGGCGTGGCCAGAATTTGCTTTATCAACAAAATGGACAGGATTGGCGCTGATTTTCAGCACACCCTGACCATGATTAACGAAAGGTTACGAATCAAGGCATTACCCATGCAGCTCCCATTGGGGAGTGAAAAGGACTTTCGAGGCATTATCGACCTTGTGGAAAATAGAGTCATTACTTTTCAAGACGATTCTAATTCAACTTCAGTTAAGGAAGGTGAGACTCTACTGGCCGAGCACCGCCAGGCATTGATTGAGAACTTAGCTGAACTCGATGAGCAGATTATGCTGCTATATCTCGATGGACAAGATGTCTCTGTCTCTCAAATCAAGGCAGCTATAAGAAGGCTGACCCTTTCTAACTGTATGGTGCCTGTCCTTTGTGGCAGTGCCTTGAGAGATAGAGGCATCCAGTTATTGCTTGATGCTATTGTAGATTACCTCCCCTCGCCGCTAGATATTCCTCCCGTCTCGGCTCTAGATCCTAAAAGTGGAGAGAAAATCCTTCGTCTGGCGAGCGATGATGAGCCCTTTTCTGCATTGGCATTTAAAACGGTTTCTGACCCATTTATGGGTAGGCTGGTCTACTTGCGTGTATACTCGGGCAGGATAAGGGCCGGAGCACAAGTCTTGAACTCCAGCACAGGTAAGAAAGAGAGATTGGGAAAGCTGTATGTTATGCATGCCGATCACCGCGAGGAGATCGACCATACTGATACCGGGAGCATTGTAGCTAGTCTGGGGCTTAAGATGACATCCACAGGTGATACCCTTTGCGAGCCCACACGACCAGTACTTTTTGAGCCCATACGGTTTGCTGAGCCGGTGCTTTCCATGGCTGTTGAAGCCAAGAGTAAAGTCGACCAGGATAAGTTAGATGACTCCCTGGCTAAACTTGCTATGGAGGATCCCACCTTTAAGGTTTACCATGACAAAGAAACAGGTCAAACCCTGATTTCAGGGATGGGTGAACTTCATCTCGAAGTGTTAATGGAGCGTATATTCCGCGAATATGGCGTAAGTGTCAATGCCGGTAAGCCGCAGGTTGCTTATAAGGAAACGATCACCATTCCTGTAGAATCTGAAGGGAAATTTATCCGTCAATCTGGCGGTAGGGGACAATACGGGCATGTTTGGCTTAGAATTGAGCCGGGTGAGCGAGGCAGCGGATTTGAGTTTCGTGACCAAATTCGAAGTGGGGCAATACCTAAGGGATTTACCCCCTCAGTGGAAGCCGGTGTCAAGTCAGCTTTACAAAGTGGAGGATTAGCCGGTTACCCTGTAATAGATGTAAAGGTGGCTTTGTATGACGGGAGTTTTCACGAGGTCGATTCTTCGGATATGGCTTTCAGGATGGCAGCGTTCATGGCTATGAGGGATGGGATAGATAAAGCTAAACCTGTTATTCTCGAGCCAATTATGGAAGTGGAAATAACCACTCCCAATCAGTTCCTGGGAGACATCATTGGCGATTTAAACTCTCGAAGAGCTCATATCGAAGGCATTGAGAGTCGCGACGAGTCCTCCGCTATTCGTTGTCTTGTTCCTCTAGCGGAAACATTTGGTTTCGCTGGAGATTTGAGGTCACTCAGTCAAGGGAGAGCGAGTCATACTATGTGCTTTCATCGCTATGAGGAATTGCCTCAGGATTTGGCTGAGCAAATTGCGGCTAGAGTGGGAAGAACCAGATGACTGAGCAAAAAGTTCGTATCAAAATCAAAAGCTTCGATCATAGGTTGGCTGATCAAGCAGTCAGGCAAATAATAGATGCAGTAGAGCGTACCGGGGCTATCGTGGTTGGCCCGGTACCTTTACCCACACATATCGAAAAATTTTGTGTTATTCGTTCCCCTAACATCGATAAAGATTCCAGAGAACAGTTTGAGATTAGGACTCATAAGAGGGTAATTGATGTTTTACAGCCAAGTTCCAAGACCATAGATGCACTGAGTCAGCTTGACTTAGCATCTGGGGTGGAGATAGATATTAAGTTGTAGTTAAAACCATGTTTCCAGGCATTATCGGTAAGAAAATAGGCATGACGCAACTGTTTCAGGAAAGCGGAGAGACAGTGGTAGTAACCGCTATTCAAGCTGGGCCTTCTGTGGTAACTCAGATAAAGAGCCGGGACAGGGATGGTTATGATGCTATCCAATTAGGATTTATTGAGGACAAAGTGAAGCAATCTCAGCTTAGCTCTCCGGAGAAAGGACATCTTCGAGGCTTAGAGAATGCCCGCTATCTTCGCGAATTCAGGACTGATGATATTAGCTCGGTCAAGCGTGGTGACAAAGTAGATGTTAGCTTCCTAAAGCATGGTGACTTAGTAAATGTTATTGGCCTTTCAAAGGGCAGGGGCTTTGCTGGCGTAGTTAAGAGGCATCATTTTGCTGGTGGGCCAAAGACACATGGCCAAACTGACCGCCATCGTGCCCCTGGTTCAATCGGAGCTACCACTTTTCCTGGGCGGGTGCTTAAAGGGAAACGCATGGCGGGGCATATGGGGAATAGGAGAGTAACAGCGCGTAACCTCGAAGTAATTCAAGCTGACCCAGAGCGCAATTTGCTTTTGGTGAAGGGTGCAGTACCTGGAGCCGATGGGGGGCTGTTAGTAATTGAGAAAGTAAGGTAACAGGAAGTGCGAGTGCCAGTTTATAGCTTAAACGGTGAAGTTGTTGAGCAAATGGAGCTTAGCCAGGCCATTTTTGATCTTCCTTTTAATAAGGCCGTAGTGCACCAAGCGATGGTGAGACAATTAGCAAATGGACGTCAAGGTACTGCGTCTACCAAGACTAGGGGTGAAGTTAGCGGGAGCACAAGGAAGCTTTATGCTCAGAAGCATACTGGCAGAGCGCGCAGAGGGGATGTAAAATCGCCCCTTCTCAGGGGGGGTGGGGTAGTTTTCGGCCCCAAGCCACGCACTTATCGCCAATCGATGCCCAAGAAAATGAGGAAGTTAGCTTTGAAATGCCTCCTCTCCGCTAAAGTTAGAGAGGGGAATATGAGACTGGTGCAGGAACTTGATTTTAAGGAACCAAAGATAAAAGACATGATAAATGTTCTGTCTTCGCTCGGCATCGATTCCTCCACATTGATTCTTACTGCTCAATCCACACCCAATGTGGTTAAATCGGTAGCTAATTTGCCTGAGGTTAAAGTCCTGCCTTCGGCTCTAATTAATGTATTGGATTTGCTTTCCTATAAAATGCTGATAGCCACTGTACCGGCAATACACAACATTGAGCAAATTTGGGGTAAATAAATTGAATCTTTACGAAGTTCTGCGGCGTCCTTTAATTACAGAGAAGGCTACTTCCCTTAAGGAAAAAGATAAATATGCCTTTGAAGTGGCGAGCAAGGCTACCGAGTCTCAGATTAAGGAAGCAGTAGAACAAGCTTTCAAGGTAAAAGTTAGCAAAGTAAATGTGATGACGGTGCCTGGCAAGACAAGAAGATTTGGCAGGAGACAAGTAACTAACTCTCCTTGGAAAAAGGCAGTAGTTACCTTGGTACCGGGAAACAAAATTACATTCTTTGAGGGTGTCTAATGGGTTCAGTTACCAAGTGGAGAAGAAAGAAGATGTCCAAGCACCAGCATAAGAAGCTTCTTAAGAAGACTCGCTGGCAAAGGACGCATAAATAGGAGCAATTCGTGGGATTAAGGACTTATGAGCCAACTTCTCCAGGTAGGAGATTTATGTCTGGCGCTACTTTTGAAGAGCTAACTGGAGTAGCTCCTGAGAAATCCTTACTGGTGCCGCTGAAAAAGAAAGCAGGGCGTAATAGCCGAGGTGTTGTAACTGTACGTCACCGTGGTGGCGGCAGTAAGCGCAAACTTCGACTTATCGATTTCAAGAGAGATAAAATTACCGTTCCAGGAAAAGTAGCTTCCATTGAATATGACCCTAATAGGTCAGCGCGCATTGCCTTAATTCACTATACTGATGGAGAAAAGCGCTATATACTCGCCCCTTTGGACATCAAGTTGGGTGATACTATACAAGCAGGCGAGGATGTAGATATAAAACCTGGGAATGCTCTGCCATTGGTGTCTATTCCTGTGGGAACCTTAGTGCATAATGTTGAGTTTGAGCCGGGCAAGGGGGGAAAGATTGTTCATAGCGCAGGGAGTTCTGCCCAGATTATAAGTAAGGAGGGCCAATATGTTGTACTTAAGCTTCCTTCGGGTGAACTGCGTAAATTTCATAAGAGGTGCTGGGCTACTGTTGGTCAGATAGGCAACGTTGACCACGAAAATATAAAGTTAGGCAAAGCTGGAAAGAGAAGATGGTCAGGTTGGCGGCCTACGGTCAGGGGTTCTGCTATGACTCCTCGTGACCACCCACATGGGGGTGGGGAGGGCAGAGCTCCACGAGGAATGCCTCCGAAAACTCCGTGGGGGAAGTCGGCTTTGGGGGCTAAGACGCGTCGCCGCAAAGCGTCAGACAAGATGATCCTCAAGCGAAGGAGGGAAGATGTCACGGTCGCGTAAGAAGGGCCCTTTTTGCGATGCTAAATTGCTTAAGAGAATAGAAGCGCTCAATAATTCGGGCGAAAAAACAGTGATAAAGACATGGTCGCGCTCTTCTACCATTTTGCCCCAAATGATAGGTCACACTATTGCAGTGCATAATGGCAGGAGGCATGTGCCCATTTTCATCACTGAAAATATGGTGGGGCATAAACTGGCAGAATTTGCGTCTACCAGGACATTCAGGGGCCATATCACTAAAGCTAAAATAACTGAACAGGTGGTGAAAGCGTAAGACGCGATGAAGGTAAGAGCAGTAGCTAAGGATGTTGGTATTTCGCCTCAGAAGGTGCGCTTAGTGATAAATATGGTCAGAGGCAAAAAAGTTGATGAGGCTTTGACTACCCTCAGCTTTTTGCCCACTCCTACTGCTAAGGCCGTGGCTAAGGCAATAAAATCAGCAGTAGCAAATGCTGAAAACAATTTTCAAATGTCGCCTGCTGAGCTTAGAATCACTGATATATTTGCTGATCAGGGACATACCTTGAAGAGATTCCGCCCTCAGTCGAGAGGGAGGATTAGTCCTATCTTAAAACGGTCTAGCAATATTACAGTTTTCGTTACTGAAGAGGAGGAATAGTTTTGGGACAGAAAGTTCATCCTTATGGTTTCAGGCTGGGTGTTAACCAGAATTGGCGAACCAGGTGGTATGCTGAGAAGAACTATACCCGGTTTTTGTTAGATGATTTAAAGCTACGCAGAGTTGTGGAACAAAAATGTCTTGGAGGAGCAGTTGCCCGGGTGGAAATTGAACGTCCGGGAGACGAAATACATTTAACTCTTTACTCAGCTCGTCCTGGCATCTTGATTGGTCGGGGGGGGCAAAATGTGGAAGTACTGAAGTCGGACCTGGAAAAGGTCAGTGGGGATAAAATTAGATTGACCATTAGGGAAGTTGAGCACCCTGAGTTCGAAGCTACTTTGGTAGCCCGGAGCATAGCTGAGCGGCTTGAGGAGAGAATCCCATTCCGGCGGGCTATGAGGCAAGCGGCCTTCCGAACTTTGCAAGCTGGTGCTAAGGGAATAAAAATTAAGTGCAGTGGAAGACTTGGTGGGCTTGAAATTGCTAGAAGTGAAACCCTCCGTCAAGGTCAAATGCCGTTACATAAGTTACGTGCCAATATTGATTACGGTATTGTTGAAGCTCATACTGTGATGGGACGTATTGGGGTTAAAGTATGGATTTATAAAGGAGATATTATCCCTGAAATAAAGGAGAAAAGTGCTACAGCCGAAACGAGTGAAGTACCGCAAGGTACATAAAGGAAGGCGAAAAGGTAGTGCCCAGAGCGGGGATACCATTGTTTTTGGTGACTTTGGCATGAGGGCTGAGGAATCTGCTTGGATAACAGCGCGACAAATTGAGGCAACCCGTCGCGTATTTGTCCGCCACTTACATCGTGGTGGTAAACTCTGGATACGAGTTTTCCCTGACAAATCTGTGACAAAGAAACCTGCGGAGACAAGAATGGGTGGTGGGAAAGGCGCTCCGGATCACTGGGTAGCCGTAGTTAAGAGAGGCAGAATCCTGTTCGAATTGGCTGATGTAAAAGAAGATGTGGCTTCGGAGGCAGCCCGTCTTGCCTCCCACAAGCTTCCTATAGCTACTAGTTTTGTCAGAAGGGAGAGGCAGAAAGTTGAAATCTAGCGAAGTTCGCGCTCTCAACAATGAAGAACTATTAACGAAACTTAAAGAAGCTTATGAGGAACTTTTTAACCTCCGTTTTCGCTTGGCAACTAGACAGTTGGGGAACCATCGAGAGATTCCTAGAGTGAAGAAAAGGATTGCCAGAATAGAAACTATTTTAAGAGAAAGGGAACTTGGCTCAATAAGATGAGTTATCTCGAGAAAAGAAAGGTTAAAGAAGGCTTAGTGGTGGGTGACAAAATGGATAAAACCGTTGTGGTAGCCGTGGAAACCAGGAAAGTCCATCCACTCTATAAGAAGGCTATCAGAGTTTCCAAAAAATATAAGGCTCATGACGAAAATAATGCTTGTAAAATTGGGGACAAAGTGAAGATTATCGAAACTCGCCCTTTGTCAAAGGAGAAAAGATGGCGGGTAATAGAGATAATATCTAAAAGGGAAGTAGCTGAAACTAAGCCGTAACAGAAGAATGATTCAAGTTTATACCAGACTGAAGATAGCAGATAATACTGGGGCTAAGCAAATTATGTGCATTAATGTCCCTGTTGGAGCAAGGAAATATGCTCATATAGGTGACATTATTGTAGCCACGGTGAAGCGGGCTATACCCCATGGAATGGTGAAAGAGGGTGAAGTAGTGCGGGCTGTAGTGGTTCGTGTTGCAAAGCCCTATCGCCGCTCTGATGGCTCCTATATTAGATTTGATGAAGATGCCGCAGTAATTCTCGGTGATAAAAATAATCCTAAGGGCAGCCGTATTTTTGGTCCTGTAGCCCGAGAACTTAGAGATAAAAACTTTGCCAAGATAGCATCCTTGGCCCCCGAGGTCTTGTAAAATGAAAATCAGAAAAGATGATACAGTTGTCATAACTACTGGTAAGGACAAGGGTAAAAGGGGAAAAGTGCGTCGGGCTTGGCCTGATGAAGAGAGGGTGATAGTAGAAGGAGCCAATATGATTAAGCGTCATTCCCGTGCTCGCAGAGCTGCCCGACAAGCTGGCATAATTGAACTTGAAGCTCCAATTCATGTATCCAACGTGATGTTGGTATGCGAGAAATGTGGTAACCCTACGCGAGTTAGTTTTAGCTTTTTAGACGATGGCAAAAAAGTGCGAATTTGTAATTCATGTCGAGAGGTGATTGACTAAGGGAGTTGATCATGAAATCTAGCTTGGAGGAAAAATATTTAACTGAAGTAGCTCCTCAGCTTAAAGCTGGATTAGGCTATGACAATATAATGCAATTGCCCAAGTTGAGAAAGATTGTGATTAGCATTGGTTTGGGCGAAGCAACGCAGGAGCCCAAGGTTCTTGAAGCTGCGGAGAAGGATCTAGCTACAATTTCGGGACAACATCCGGTTACGACACGGGCAAAAAAGTCTATCTCCACTTTCAAACTGCGAGCTGGTGTGCCTATCGGGATGATGGTGACTTTGCGAGGTAAGCGGATGTACGATTTTTTTGATAAATTGGTTAATGTTGTTCTGCCTAGGTTTCGAGATTTCCGCGGAGTATCACGGGATTCGTTCGATGGCCGAGGAAACTACAGCCTAGGTATGAAAGAACAGATAGTTTTCCCTGAGATTGATTACGATAAGGTAGACAAAATTCGTGGCCTCGAGGTAACTATTGTTACTACAGCCAAGAACGATGATGAAGCCAGGACTTTATTGGAACTAATGGGTATGCCTTTTAGGAGAACTTAATATGGCGAAGTTATCTAAGATCGTTAAGTCAAAGCGCCCGCCAAAGTATAAAGTACAGCAACATAATCGTTGTCAATTATGTGGAAGGCCGCGTGCTTATATGCGTAAATTTGGCTTGTGTCGTATTTGTTTCCGGGAACTCGCTGTAACGGGTGTAATCCCTGGGATAAGAAAGTCAAGCTGGTAAAAAATGACAATTATTGACCCCATCGCTGATATGCTGACCAGGATACGCAATGCTATCATGGCAAGTCACGAGAGTGTGCTTGTACCCTCCTCTAAAATAAAGCTTTCTATTGTTAAAATACTCAAGGAAGAGGGTTATATTGACCGTTATGAAGTGCTTAAAGGGAAACCGCAGCCAATGATAAAAATCCACCTCAAGTACACAGATGAGCAGCCAGCAATCTTAGGTTTGGAAAGAGTGAGCAAGCCTGGCCTGAGGGTCTATGTGGAAAGACATGAAATTCCTCGCGTCTATGGGGGCTTAGGTATTGCCATTCTATCCACATCTAAAGGCATTATGACTGGCCGAGAAGCATGGCGGCAGCAGCTTGGCGGTGAAATTCTGTGCTATGTATGGTAAATTAACTTAGGAGCTATAAATTATGTCTCGTATTGGCTTGCTTCCCATTGCTATCCCTCCAGGTACCGAGGTGAAGATCAATGGAAGCGAAGTTGTAGTGAAAGGAAGCAAGGGAGAACTCCGTCGTCGGTTTCACCCTGCTATTTCTATTGCTTTGAAGGACGGGTGCTTGATTGTAACCCGGCCTAGTGATAGTAAGATCTATTGTTCTTTACATGGACTTACTCGCAGCCTTTTAGCAAATATGGTTACAGGGGTGAGTGAAGGTTTTGAAAAAAACCTGGAAATAAATGGCGTGGGCTACAGAGCGCAGAAAACTGGAGACAAGCTGTTGCTTCAAGTAGGATATGCCAACACTATGGAATTTTCTCCCCCTCCTGGTATTAGTATCACTGTTGAGGGGGCAAATCGCATTCGCATCACCGGTATTGATAAGGAAGTAGTTGGGGAAACGGCTGCTAAAATTCGAGCGATACGCCCTGCTGACTCATATAAAGGAAAGGGCATAAAATACTTGGATGAGAAGTTACGTCTTAAGCCTGGAAAATCGGGCAAAATAGGCAAGAAACAGTGACCATAATGAGTGTGAGAGACTCGAAGGCAATCCAAAGGATACGACACAGACGGGTGAGGCAAAAAGTAATGGGGACGATATCACGTCCTCGATTATGTGTCTTCCGTAGCTTGAATCACATCCATGCCCAGCTTATTGATGATTTCAAGGGCCAGACTTTAATCTCAATGAGCACTCTTGACCCTCAGGTGAGAAGCAAAACCGATGGAATGGGAAAAAGCAAGAAGGCCGATATAGTGGGAGCTTTGCTTGCGGAGAAAGCATTAAATAAAGGGATCAAACAGGTGGTTTTTGACCGTGGTGGCTATAAATATCATGGTAGAGTTAAGGCTTTAGCTGAGGCTGCCAGGAAAGCTGGATTGGAATTTTGAGGATTAGCTTATGAAGGCAGTTACTAAACTAAGAAAGAAGAGGGTTAAAATCGATACCTCAGAACTGAATCTAGAAGAGAAACTATTAGGCATTGACCGTGTAACTAAAGTGGTCAAAGGTGGTAGACACCTTCGGTTCAGAGCTTTAGTGGTAGTTGGCGATAGCCAGGGACATGTCGGATTTGGTTTAGCTAAAGCGGCAGCAGTTCCTGAGGCAGTTCGCAAAGCAGGTGCTATGGCGAAGAAGGGGCTGATTGAGGTGCCTATGAAGGGCAGTACCATTCCTCATGAAATTCTAGCCAAGTTTGGTGCGTCCAAGATCTTACTGAAGCCGGCTGCACCTGGTACGGGCTTAATTGTCGGCAGTACTGCTCGAGCAGTGCTTGGATTGGCGGGCGTGAAAGACGTCCTTGGCAAATCATTAGGTGGATCAAGTAAAATCAACGTAGCTAAGGCGACGATGCTTGCTCTAGCTAATTTGAGGAAAGGTGAGGAAGCGACAGTTCAACCAACACTTACAGATGTGAATGCTGGGGAAGCTCAGGAAGAAAAGGTAGATGAAACAGAATGAATTGAGGCCTCCTTTAGGTGCTAAGCACAAGAAGAAGCTTGTAGGTCGGGGAAATGGCAGCGGGCATGGCACCTATTCGGGGCGAGGTTGCAAAGGGCAAAAGGCTCGCTCTGGTGGAGACGTGCGCCTTGGCTTTGAAGGCGGGCAGCTGCCTTTGATAAAACGGTTACCACGAAAAAGGGGATTCAATAACGTTTTTAAAACTAAATATAATATTATCAACGTAGGGAAGCTGGCTATTTTCCCTTCAGGAACTGAGGTAACCCCTGAGGAATTGCTTCGGGCGGGGTTGATTAACACCACGGACCATCCGACCAAAATTCTCGGCGCTGGCGATATCCAGCATCCATTGGTAGTCAGGGCTAACAAATTCTCTTCATCGGCGGAGAGGAAAATCCTTGCTGCTGGAGGGAAAGTAAAACAGGCTTAGAATGGAGCGCAAGACGACCCGACCGCGCCTCGTTCAGGCAATGATGGACATATGGACATTGCCTGATTTGCGGCGAAGAATTCTTTTTACCATTGGCATCCTTGTCGTTTTTCGGTTTCTAACTCATGTTAAAATGCCCGTCGTCGGCGACCTGACAGAATTCTTCGAGAGAACCCCTCTCTTCGGCATGCTTGACCTTTTTACCGGTGGTGCCATGCAGGAGTTCAGTGTGGCTGCCCTGGGCGTTTATCCTTACATCACTGCCTCCATAATTATGCAATTGCTGGTTCCGGTAATCCCCCGCCTTCAAGCTCTATCCCAGGAGGGGGAACTTGGTCAACAGAAAATCAATCGAATTACTCACTTAGCAACTATACCTTTGGCTGCCCTTCAAGGCTATGCTATGATTGCCTTGTTACGTAGCCAGGGATATACTATTGAGCCGCTTACATCATTGGCCATAGCCACCACTATAATAACGATGATTGCTGGCACAATGTTCCTTGTGTGGCTGGGCGAATTGATTACCGAGCGTGGTGTCGGGAACGGGATATCGATAATAATCTTTGGTGGTATCGTGGCTGGCCTCCCTGCGATAGTGGGTCGTGGCATTATTGCTGCTCAGGGTGGAGAGCCCGTGGGGTTGATTGCCTACATTATTATGACCTTAGCTATGGTGGTGCTTATAGTCATATTTGTTGAAGCTCATCGCCGTATTCCTGTACAGTATGCTCGGAGCACTTTTCGTGGTGGCCGCATGTATCGCCAATCGGGTTCTACCTACATCCCCTTGCGAGTCAATACTGCGGGAATGATACCCCTAATTTTCGCCATAGCCATAATGCAGCTTCCCGGTACGATAGCTACATATTTTATGAACACTGAAAACCCGAATTTCTGGGACACAATCTATCACGTGTTTCAGGCTGATAGCGCACTATACCAGGGGTTATATTTTGCCTTAGTAATTGGCTTCACTTTATTCTACACTATGGTCATATTCGAGCAAATGAACCTGCCTCAAACTTTACAACAGCAAGGCGGCTTTATCCCTGGAGTTCGACCCGGCAAGGCAACGGCGGATTATTTGAATAGAATCATAAAGCGCATTACATTTGGTGGCGCCTTGTTTCTGGCCGTAGTGGCAATTCTACCCTTCATTGCTCAAAAAATTAGCGGCAGTTTAGGAAACATTACTATAGATTTGGGAATCCGGAGCACCGCCATGCTTATAGCTGTTGGTGTGGCTCTAGATACCATGAAGCAATTGGAGGCTCAGTTAACTATGCGCCGCTACGAGGGTTTCCTGAAATAATGTACATCATCATGCTAGGTGCTCCAGGGGCAGGGAAGGGAACTCAGGCGGATATCCTCTCTCAAGAGATGGATTTACCGCATATAGCCTCTGGAGATTTGTTTCGTCAAGCGTTGGAGGAAAGGACTGAAATTGGCTTCTTGGCGAAAAGCTATATGAATAAAGGAGAACTAGTTCCCGATGAGATAACTATAAAAATGATTATGGGAAGAATTAATCAGGCTGACTGTGCCTCTGGCTGCCTTTTCGACGGCTTTCCCCGGACTTTGCATCAGGCTAAAGTCCTAGACGAAGCCCTTGAGGGGCAAGGAAAAAGCATAGATAAGGCGATATATATTGAAGTGCCTAATGAAGAACTGGTGAAGCGCCTCAGTGGAAGATGGCTTTGCCGGACTTGTCAGACGCCATATCACGTAATAAATTCGCCGCCTAAAACGCTAGGGAGATGTGATAAATGCGGTGGTGAATTATATCAGCGGTCTGATGACAGGGAGGAAACAGTAAAAGACCGGCTTAGTATTTTCTTTGCTCAAACAGCTCCCATACTTGATTATTATAAAAAACAAGGTAAACTAATTAGGGTCAACGGTAACCTAGGAATACAAAAGGTAGCTAGAGAAATAATCTCTGCACTCAAAGCGCCCATGTCACCTTGAGTAAAGCGTAGAGTCCCGAGATTCTTCGGTCGCTACGCTCCCTCAGAATGACATTAGGGGTAAGCAGGGATAAAATAAATGGTGATTATAAAATCTAACGAGGAAATAGTTATTATGAGAAAGTGTGGCAAAATCCTCGCTGCTATTTTAGATAAACTAAGAGCGGAAGTAAGACCGGGGATTAAGACTAGCCAGTTGGATATAATAATGGCTGAAGAATCGGAGAAGAGGGGAGTTATACCTTCTTTTAAGAACTATCGCGGATTTCCTGCGAATTTATGTGTTTCGGTAAATGATGAAATAGTCCACGGCATTCCTGGTGAACGGATACTACAGGAAGGAGACATAGTTTCTTTAGATGTAGGAGCAAAACTTAATGGCTTTCATACCGATGCCGCCATAACTATTGGCGTGGGGCGGATAAGTAATGAGGCTGAGGATCTTATCGTGGTCACAGAAGGTAGTTTAAAGTCAGGCATCGCTCAAGCGATAAGCGGGGCATGGATAGGTGATATCTCATCTGCTGTTCAAGATTATGTTGAATCAAAAGGATTTTCTGTGGTTAGAGAATATACCGGGCATGGAGTAGGTCGGGACTTACATGAAGAGCCCCAAATACCCAATTTTGTATTTGGCAAAGGTCTCTTGCTTCGTAAGGGCATGACTCTGGCTATTGAGCCCATGGTTAATGCTGGGGATTGGCACACTAAATTGGCGGATAATCAATGGACAGTGCTTACAGCCGATGGGAGTCTTTCAGCGCATTTTGAACATACCATTGCCATAACTGATAATGAAGCTGAAGTACTTGTTTAAGTATTGTGTAATAAATGGCTAAGAAAGAAAGGATAGAAGTTGAAGGCAAGGTGATTACGGTCTTACCTAATACCATGTTTCGCGTCGAATTGGCCAATGGGCATCAGGTATTGGCTCATATCTCGGGCAAAATGAGAAAGCACTACATCAAGATTTTGCCGGGGGATAGAGTTCTGGTAGAACTTTCCCCCTATGATTTAAGCCGGGGCAGGGTTACCTATCGGCTTAAATAGTTTGACAGGTCAACTAAGAAAGTTTATTATAACAGGGTTTGTTTGAATGGTGATTGGAAATGAAAGTAAGAGCTTCAGTTAAGCCTATATGCCGAAAATGCAAGGTTATCAGGCGGGAGGGTGTGGTTAGGGTTATTTGTGAGAATCCAAAGCATAAGCAGAGGCAGGGGTAATAAACAGTGGCACGTATTGCTGGTGTAGACCTTCCCAAAGAGAAGCCAATTTGGGTAGCTTTGCAGATCATTTATGGCATCGGCGCTACATCAAGCCAGCGCATTATGGCTGCCACCGGTATCGACCCCGGCATTAGAGTGAAAGAACTTAGTGAGGAACAAGTTGGCCAGATTCGAGATGTTTTTGACAAACAGTACAAAGTGGAAGGTGATCTTAGGAGGGAGGTTCAATCTAATATAAAGCGGCTTATTGAAATTAGTTGCTATCGAGGCACAAGACACCGCATGAGGTTACCAGTCCATGGACAGAGAACGCGCACGAACGCCCGAACTAAAAAAGGGCCAAAGAAGACAGTGGCCGGTCGAGGACAGAGACGTGGCATAGCTAAGAAGTAAGGAGCTTGTTTTTAACAAATGCCAAGGAAGAAAAAAGCTCATAAAAAGGTTAGCGAAGGCAAAGCTTACATCCAATCTAGCTTTAATAATACTATTGTTACTATTACTGATATGGAAGGTAAAGTTATTACCTGGGGGAGTTCTGGTACTGCCGGATTTAAGGGTTCAAGGAAAGGAACACCTTATGCTGCCCAAATAGCTGCCAGAGATGCAGCGCACCGAGCAATAGGTGACGGCTTGCATCGAGTCGAGGTGTATATTAAAGGCCCTGGTAGTGGACGAGAAGCAGCCATTCGCGCCTTACAGGCCGCCGGCATTACCGTTACAGCTATCAGAGACGTGACTCCTATCCCCCACGATGGCTGTCGTCCGAAAGGGAGGCGAAGAGTATAAGATGGCGCGCTATACAGGCCCGACTTGTCGCTTATGTCGCCGTTTTGGGGATAAGCTAATGCTCAAAGGTGAGAGGTGCTCTACACCTAAATGTCCTTTAGAGAAAAGGAATACTCCTCCTGGCGGCGGGCGTCCGCCGCGTCGAGGGCGCAGCGGGGTTTCCGAGCGCGGACTTCAATTGCGCGAAAAGCAAAAGCTTCGCTTTAGCTACGGTGTCCTGGAGCGACAATTTCG
>Ga0209635_10000538_pt1 | contig 26174 bp, 21 predicted proteins | sample DeeMarSWOR230_32_FD_187463 | JGI IMG/M metagenome (GOLD analysis project Ga0209635, IMG submission 187463) | Marine sediment microbial communities from White Oak River estuary, North Carolina - WOR-2-30_32 (SPAdes) (version 2) | ecosystem: Environmental > Aquatic > Marine > Intertidal zone >...
GATAAGGAAATCGCCCGGGTTTGTGCCTGTCAGAGTAATCGTGCCGATAGTCAGGTTGGCGGTGCCGGTATTTCTTATCGTAACCGTTTCCGGCGGGCTGGTGTTGCCGACGGTGACCGACGGCGTAAAGGTTATGGAAGTTGGTGAAACATCGATATCCGGTTTATCGGGAGGCGGCTCAACGCCGGTGCCGTTTAGTGGCACGTTCACCGGGTCTTCATCGGGGTCGTTGGAGGGTATCTCCAGGCTGGCAGTTCTCGACCCGGTATCCGTCGGTTTGAATTGCACCTGTACTGTAGTGGCAGTACCGGGAGGCAGCGTCTTGCCGGAGGCGTTATCGCTGGAGATAAGGAAGTCGCCCGGGTTTGTGCCTGTCAGAGTAATCGTGCCGATAGTCAGGTTGGCGGTGCCGGTATTTCTTATCGTAACCGTTTCCGGCGGGCTGGTGTTGCCGACGGTGACCGACGGCGTAAATGTTACTGATGTCGGCGAAACATCGATATCCGGTTCAGCAGGTGGGGGTGGGACACCGGTACCTTTTAGAACAATATGGGTGGTGCCACCGCAGGGGTCGTTCGTATATATATTAAACCAGGCTGTTTTCAGCCCGATGGACGTGGGCGCGAATTGCACGTTGCCGCTGACTGATTCGCCGGGGGGTATTATCGGAGAGGTAGCGTTGATACTGGCAATAAAAAACTGGTTGGCATTCGTTCCTGTGATTTCAAGGTCATATATTATCAGGTCGGCATCTCCGATATTGGTAACGATTATCGTTACCTGAGAGCTGAAGGTACCAACCGGCACATTCCCGAAGTTTATCGATTCTGTCGAAACGATTATATCGGGCCCGGGTGTGCCGACGGCCATACCGGAAGGTAAGACCACCTATGCCAGTAATACCAGAATTAATAGGAAAGAGTATCTACGCATTTATTTACCTAATAATATCGGATTCTTATCCGGTTTACCTCATAGTTCAAGCGCCTGTCACCGGATAATGTCAATCCGGACAGGCTTCTTCTATATATTCTCCTCTAAATATGTTAATCAAGCAATGTTAGAAAATGGTAGTATTAGGGTTTAAAGTATGTCTGATTATACGTAAATATATACCCTGAAGTTAACTAATGTTAGCACCATATAATACAACAAAAATGCACAAAAGTACAAAAGCGTTACCATTAATGGCGAAAAATAGCGTATTGATAACCTTTGTTACGCATGCTGACGGGTACTATGTACCAAAATACCATTGATTTTATGACCATTAGGTGATTCATAGGGAATGGTGATTATGAATAACATAAACTACGGTGAAGATAACCCGAAGAACGTTACTGTTGCTGACGCTCTTCCTTACCAGCGCGTATGCCAGCTGGCAGGGAATTGGCGTGAGTTATGCTGTCTCGGAAAGCCCCTGTTCTCCCCGGTGTGTTTCCGATGTTGAAGTCAATACATCGATTCCGGTAAGTAGCATTACCGAGACCGGCGACGTTATTACCCCGGCTTCACCACCCTGTACAGATGCCGGTCTTCCCGAGTCGGCTGGTATATCAGGTCCTCAAATCGCCAGTGATTTTGAGTCGCAATGGGCTTTGATAAAGATAAACGCCGTGCCATATGCGAGAAGTGCTAAAAGCAACACCCCGGTACTGGTAGCTGTGCTCGATACCGGGATTGATAAAAATCATGAAGAACTCTCCGGGAGGGTAATCGACGGCATAGAGTTAGCGGGTACCTCCGATATCGACGATATCTACGGTCATGGAACTCCCGTCGCCGGTATCATTACCGCGGCTGACGATGGCCTGGGTGTGATAGGGCTGGCGCCGGATAGTTTTCTCATTAATGTTAAGGTAGCCGATGATAAAGGCAAGTGCCGGGCGTCCGCTCTGGCTGAGGGCATTATCTGGGCGGTTGATAACGGCGCTAAAGTCATTAATATCAGTATTGAATTAAAAGAAGGCACGCCCGCGTTGAAGGAGGCCGTTGATTATGCCTGGAATAGCGGGGCTGTTGTTATCGCCGCGGCGGGCAACAGCGGCGATTCGCAGCCGGCCTATCCGGCTTACTACGAGAATTGTATCGCCGTTACCGCCATACGGGAAAACGATACGCTGGCACCGTTGGCTAATTACGGCGACTGGGTGGATGTGGCAGCCCCCGGATATAACATTTACTGCATTCTGCCGGAAAACAGTTATGGATACAAGCACGGCACTTCTTTCGCCGCGGCTTATGTCAGCGGATTAGCCGCGCTGCTGTTTCCCATGATGACCGATACCAACGGCGATGGTAATCTCAACGATGAAGTCCGCCGGGCTATCGAGTCCGGCTGTGATGCCATCGATATTGACGGCACCGGTTGGGGAAACATTGATGTAGCCGGTTCCCTGGCTGAAGTGTCATAGACTCCGCCGATTTACCTTAATATATCTTTAGCCTCACCCCGTTACCCCCTCGTGAGTTATCTTTTCCCACCCCAGTCGCCCTCGAGCCATCCTCTGCTTAGCCCGAAAATTAAAAACCCTCTCCCTTGATGGGAGAGGGCAGGGTGAGGGTGAAGTAATACCCACCCGTACCGCCCTCGTATCATTCGCGGCTTATCTCGTTAGTATGCCCCTCCGGATTTTCCCATTTGAAAAAGAGCCTGTGCTGAGCCTTCGGCGTGAGCTCAGTCAAACGCCTGCCGAAGCGGGGTTAAGGGGGATTTTTATAAATATCCGCCCTGGGGATTTGATTTTTATGTAAAAATACTCTACAATGTTGGCGCTAATTAAAATAGGTGTAGTCTACGCTACGGGACCTGGATAGAAACGAAATGAAAAGGGCGCTGGTACTGCTCTTAATCATAGCCATATGTGCCGCAGGGTATCTTTCGATATGGGGCTGCCTGCCGGTTGTGCCTGTTATCGGGTCCGGTATGGAACCGGAAATTACTATGGGCAGCCTGCTGGTTACCCGGTCGGTTGAACCTGCGGCGATTGAACCGGGAGATATTATTGTTTTCAGCGTGCCTCACCTCTACCGCGAAAGCTACGGATATCCCCCGGTGGTATCGCGCCGCGTTATCGGAATCGATAAAAGCCTGCCCGGATGGCAGATACAGACCGCTGCCGGGAGCACCGGCAACGACCCGTTTTTCGTAAGGTTGGCGGATATCCGAGGTACCGTAAGTTCCCAGGTGCCTTATCTCGGTATTCCCCTGCTGTTCTTACAGAACCAAGCGGGGACCTTTTTCGTAGTGATAGCCGTTATCCTGTTTGCTTTGTTCCTTTACTCTAGTGAAATCGCCGACGGATTAAGGAGACGCTACCGCGCCTTTGTTTCTCCCATTGTCGATGAAACCCACCGCGTCGGTCTGGTGCTTTCCAATCGCTTCGAGGGTACGGAGAAAGCCCTGGAAAGCTTCGCCGGCGCCATGCAGCAGTATGCCGTGCATATGGCGAGCCATACCAGCGCCATTCAGGGGCTCAGCGAGGCATCGCAGGCGCTGAAGAACAGCGCTATAGAGCAGAACCACATTTTAGCTAACCTGTCGCATTCGCTTGAAACGGAGAAGACCGTAAGAGAAGTTGCCAGGGTCGAGAGGGTGGTTGATGAACTGGAGAAAAGGACGCTGATAGTTTTACAGGCAAAGGATGAGCTGGAGGGCAGAAGGCCGGCGGCAACCTACAAATCGCCGGAACGAATCAGCGTTTCTAAACCCGTTCCTTCAGCGGAAACGACCTTACGTCAGGAGCCTTCTCCGGCTGAGGAGGATACTTCTACAATAGAGGTAGTTAAGTCACCGCCGGGGTGCCGGGGTAATCCCAGGGCGCTTTACGCCAGGGAGCATTTATTCCCGAAAACGGCTTGATGTAATGCTTTAGTGCAGGATTAGAGGAGATAATATCCAACTTTGTCACCCCCCCGCCCCTCGGTTGTTATCTATTCCCACCCTGCCCAGCCTACGCCAAGGCTTCGGCGCGTAAACCGCCCTCGCAATATTACCGGCTTTGCCCGTAGAATATTATCCTCTCCATCGCAACTATTTTAACTCAATCTCTGGGTGAATTTATTACGGTGGATGATGTCCGCCAGCTTTCTCTTGGGGACGTGGCGTACGCCTTTTTCGTCCACGTATATACGGAGGGACTCGCCGGCTGTGTCGGTCACCGGGCTTTCGTCCGGATAGCCCATGATGATTACCAGGGCTATCTCGTATTTCTCCGGTATATCCAGGAGCAATTTTAGATCGGCTTCACGGAACATCAGTATCGGACAGGCGCCGATTCCCTGTTCCAGGGCGGTCAGGATGATGTTTTCCGCCGCCATGCCGACGTCGTAAAGGGAAACCCTGCGGCGGTTGGCGTCTTTTTCTTTTTCCTTGTTAATCAGTACGATGGTATAAGCCTTGGGCCGCTGGGAAGGAGTGGGACCTCCCTGGTCCGGGGGCTGGGTGGCTGACCCGCCGATATTCTCGAACATCCCCGGCAGCATCTCGGCATCGTTAATCACGATGTACTCGCATACCTGCTGATTGCGGCCGGAAGGCGCCAGCCGGGCCGCATCGATGCACTTTTCCAGGGCTTCCCAGGGCACCGCTTTATCCTCAAACCTCCGTATCGAGCGTCTTCTGGCTATGGCTTCGTAGACATCCATGTGTTACCTCCCCCGGTATTTTCAGTTATTGTTCGCCAGTTTCTCCAGCTTGCGTACCATCGCCTGCCAGTGGGTTCCCCGCCAGTAAATACGATGGCAGCCGGGACATTCCATGTACTGGGTCTGTGTTTTAAAAACGTACGGCGGGACCCGACCAGCAACCTCTTCCCGGCTCCTGGATATCAGGGCCTGATTGCATTCAAGACATAAGGTAAAGGGACGCGACTCTTCTTTGAGGTCGAACGCCGTCATAAGCTGCCGCATCTGCCGCTCCGGCACCTCGCTTTCGATTAGTACCGCCCGGAGTCTTCCGCTGCTGATAACCCGCCTTTGCATCATCCCGGAATCGCGCGTTACGATAATCCTGTCTTCCGCCAGAGCCTGCCTCACCATCTGTCCGTCGTTATCGCCGTCGAAGAACAGGCTGTCGTAACCCATCATCCGCAGCCATCTGACCAGCTTGCCCACGTTATGGTCGATAATAAACCGTATCTCACTAATTAGCCTGTATCCTTTCGGTGTTATCTTTTCCCACCCTGCCGCTTGTCCGCCGAAGCTTTAGCGCAGGCGGGCCCGGTATCATCTCCTGCTTAGCCCGATAGCTACACTGAAATTTACTCCCTAAATCTCTAACTGCATACCTTCGTAGCCGAAAGTTATCTCTGTCTGTAAGGACTTCTCTACCTGGCTGATTTCAGACCTGATGACCTTTTCGTCTATCGGGTTCATATGAACGAGGACTATTCGCGGCAGGTAGCCATTAATGTCCCGGAAAGACTCCAGTTCGGTCCTTAGCAGGGAGGGGGTGAGGTGCCCCGACTGCAGGGCGAAATCGTGATATTTGTTACTGCCGGTAACCTCAATGATGAGCAGGTCGGGTGATATCTGTCGCCAGACATCCGCTAGGCCGGAACCGGTATCCGAGGTATAGAATACTTTTTTGCCGTCCCTGGCGGTTAGCAGATAACCGACGGTGGGTACGGCGTGGTGTACCGGCAGGGGCAGTGCGGTATAACCGGCGGCCAATTCCTCTTTACCGACTTCAAGAGTATGGAACCGTACGGCTGGTTTGTCCGGAGGCCTTTTCGTGTAGTCGGGATAAATCACGTCGTTCAGCAGATAAGCCGATACGGCTTCGAGAACGGATTGCGTGGCGTAGATATCGATGGTGCTTTCGTGGAGATAGTAATTTATGCCGAGGGACGGTATGTCCCTGACGTGGTCGTAATGGTAGTGGGTAAGCAGGACGGCACGCAGCTCCTGCTGCTCATCGAGCGTGAGATTCGGGGTAAGCGCCCCGGCGTCTATCGCCAGGACACGGTCAATCAATATGCTGATGCAGCTGCTGTCTTTCGATGCAATATTGTGAGCGCCGAGAATCTGTATATTCATAAAACCCTTTCCTATTCAGTTATTATAAAGGGATTGTACCTGGTTTGGTGGTCGTAGGTATCAATGCCCTCCTTGCACTTTAACCAGTTGACAATGGCGTAGGTAGCCGGCGTGCATATAGCCTCGATGCCTATCTTGAATATCCAGTGGTGAAGTATCATCTGCGGTACGCTGGCGCCGGTACCGATAAACGCCAGGGTGATAAAGATGGCCGTATCCAGTCCCTGGCCTACTAAAGTTGAACCGATGGTCCGGCTCCATAGCCAGCGTCCCCTGGTGGCTATTTTCATTCTTGCCAGGACGAAGGAATTGGCGAACTCGCCGACCAGGTAGCCGCAGAGAGAGGCTGCCAGTATGCGCGGCGTGACTCCCAGGATACTCTCATAGGCGCTCTGCCCCTCCCAGAAATCGGCAGACGGTAATATCTGGCCTATCCAGGCGAAGAAGACGAAAATCAGATTGCAGAAAAAAGCCAGCCAGATGACCCTCCTGGCTACCCGGTAGCCGTAAACCTCGGTGAGAACATCGCCGAAGATGTAGCTTACGGGGAAGACGAAAATAGCCGCCGGTACGGTGAACCACCCTAGGGTAACCACTTTGACGGCGATGATATTGGCGGTGATAAGGCAGGTGGTAAAGACGGCAACGATTATCACCAATCGATAAGAAATATTCATTGACTAAATTAAATCCAGCGACGGCGGCGGAAGAAAATGAGCATCGCGGAGGCGATAACAACCATAATAAGCAGCAGGACCACGAAGGTATCCCATTCCCCGCGTTGCAGTCCGCCGGGGAGGGGGATATTCATGCCGTAGATGCTGGATACTATCAGGAAGGGCAGCACGATGGTAGAAAAGATGGTCAGCAGACGGGTGACCCGGTTGATGCGGTAAGTAGCCAGCGTATAGTCGGCGTCCTTGAATACTTCGATGATATCTTTGCATTCATCCAGGTTCTGGCATATCTTGTTGGTGTGGTCCATGAGGTCGTTATAATACGCCGTTACATCCACTTTACTGTAGCGTTTCAGCTTGTTTTCCATCTCAATAAAGATATTACGTGTCGGAAACATGACGCTCCGCTGAGTAATGATGTCCCTGCGCAAGATGCTTAATTCTGTGGTGGCTTCGACGTCTTCGTCGAAAACGCTGTCTTCCACGTCCTCAATCAGGCTCAGGATTTTATCCAGGACAGGGAAATAGGAGTCGATGGCGCGGTCGAGTATGCGGTAGAGCAGGAAGCCGGAGCCGTTGCTGAAGAATTCCTCCCGGGCATCTTCGTTTGCCTGACAGTCGCGGAAGAGGGCGACCAGCGTCTTCAGCTCTCCGGTATGAATGGTGACAATCAAGTTATCCGCGATGAACGCCGACCATTGCCTCTTGCTGCTGATACGCGTGGCTTTATCATACAGCGGGAAGTGGAATATGAAGAAAAGATAACCGGGGTATACATCCAGCTTGGATATCTGCTTGCGGCTGAGGCAGTCGTCCAGGGCAAGCTCATGGAAACCGTAGGTCTCCGCCAGATACTGCGTCTCCCGCTCGGTAGGCCCCTCAATATTAACCCAGGTCAGGTCGCCCCAGGTAATCGTCTCTAAATGCAGGGACTCTTCCGGCTGTTCCTCTTCAATTTTCTTCCTCTTGTCCGTTCTCCGGTTCCAGCCGATTAATCTTGCCATGCCGGTTTCCTCGAATTAATTAACTCCTGTCTATTTTAGCACAAATGTATGACTGAAAAAATAGCCCTGACGTACCGGTTGTTGACAAATATGAAAAAAGGGTATACATTGGATTGCTAACTATACATAACTGAATAAGGCAGCGGGGAAGTGATTTGGGTATTGAGGGTATCGTTAATGTAATTGAATAAGGCAGTACGCGGTACCCTTTTTGATTCTGGTCCTGAAAAAATATAAGGAGGTGATGTTAACCTAGAGTAAATATGTAATCTAAAATACCGTTGTATTTTTTAGAGGAGGTAAAAATGAAATTACTATGTATTACCAAAGTTAAGGACTCATTTCTGGCGATGCCCCCGGCGGTTATGAGGCAGATTCTGGAGTTAAGTGCGGCTGCCATAGAGCAGCAGAAAAAACAGGGGAAGGTCCTGGATTATTACTACTCACCCGCCGGATATAACATAGTAATCCTTGACTATACGGATGCCGAGGAATGGACGAAAGACCAGCTCTCGGTACCGGTGCTTACTTATGTGGATACTGAAATATACCCGTTGACTGACGGCTCCACGGCGTTAAAAGGCATGATCGAGGTCCTGAAGATGGCGGAGAAAATGATGCCCGGCGCGCCTAAATAAATTGCTGACGTACCATTGATTTAAAAAATAGGGCGGCAGCCCGTCAGGCTGCCGCCCCTGTATCTACGATTTTACTCTTACTTACTTTCTCTCGATTATCGTCGCCATGCCCTGGCCGCCGCCGATGCAGAGCGTCGCCAGGCCGAGCTGCAGGTCGCGCCGCTGCATCTCGTACGCGAGGGTGACGAGTATCCTGGCGCCGGTGCAGCCGATGGGGTGCCCCAGCGATATCCCCCCGCCGTGCAGGTTCGTCTTGCTCATGTCGAAGCCCATTTCCCTGATGCAGCCTATCGACTGCGAGGCGAAGGCTTCGTTAAGCTCTGTGTATTCGATGTCTTTCAGGGTGAGTCCGGCTTTCTCCAGTGCTTTCTTGGTGGCTGGAATGACGCCCAGTCCCATATATGCGGGGTCGACGCCTCCGGCGGCGTAAGCCCGGATGGATGCCATCGGCTTCAGGCCGAGTTCCCTGGCTTTCTCCGCCGACATTATGACCAGGGCGGCTCCGGCGTCGGTTATCGCCGAGGCGTTACCGGCGGTAACGGCACCGTCGGCTTTAAAGACCGTCGGCAGCTTGCCCAGGAGTTCCATCGAGGTCTCCCTGGGGTGTTCGTCCACTTCGAACATTTTCGTCTCCCGCTTGACCTTGACCTCCACCGGGACGATTTCCTCCTTGAAAATCCCGTCTCTGGTAGCCGCCAGGGCGCGGTTATTGCTCTCCAGGGCGAATTCGTCCTGTTCCTCCCGGGTAATCCCGTATTTCTCGGCGATGTTCTCCGAGGTCACGCCCATGTGGTAGTTGTAGAATATCTCCCACAGACCGTCGTGCACCATGCCGTCGACCATCTCGGCGTTGAACATCCTGGCTCCCCAGCGCATACCGGGTACGTAGTAGGGGACGGCGCTCATATTTTCGATGCCCCCCGCGATGATTACATTGGCTTCGCCGGCTTTGATAGCCTGGGCGGCAAGGGCGACCGCTTTCATTCCGGAGGCGCAGATTTTGTTAACCGTGTAAGCGTTGACTTCCTTGGGTACGCCGGCATAGATGGCTGCCTGCCGGGCGGGGTTCTGCCCCTGGCCTGCCTGAACGACGTTGCCCATGATGACTTCGTCCACCAGGACCTCCTGGAGTGAATCGCCCCAGTTATCATATTTTTTCTCCAGCTCGATGGTTCCGGCGTCCTTGAGCGATTCCGGGGCGTAGCTGGCGTCTCCCTTCGGTTTAAGTCCCGCTTTCTTCATCGCCCCCTGGATGACGATGGCACCCAGCTGGGCTGCCGGGACGTTCTGCAAGGAACCTCCGTAGTTGCCTATCGCTGTCCTGACACCGCTGACAATAACGGCTTCACTCATATGCGTGCTCCTTTCGTTACGCGTTGAAGATTTATTAATTTTTTCATATGGAATAATTTCCCTTTTTTTCCGTCATTCCAGCGGAAGCTGGAATCCAGTTTGGGGTAGTGGGGGAGTTATGAATTCTAGCCTTCACCGGGATGACATAATTCTGAATTAAAAGGTGAAAAGTTTGGCGCCTCCGCTGATTTCGATAGCTTCACCGGTAAGATAGCTTGATTCATCGGAAGCCAGGAAAACCAGCAGATTGCTGAGTTCTTCGGTGATACCGGGACGCCGCATTGCCAGACGCTTGATAATGCGGTCCTGGAATTCCGGGGGTATCTCCTTATATGCTCCGCCGTCGAATATCCCCGGAACGATGGCGTTGCAGGTCACGCCCTTGCGGGACGCCTCCAGGGCTACCGTTTTGGTCAGACCGATGAGTCCGGCTTTGGAAGCGGCGTAGCTGCACTGGCCGGCGCCTCCCATGGTGCCGGCGATCGAGGATATGTTGATAATGCGTCCCCAGCCGCGCTCCATCATCCCGGGCAGGCAGCACTTGATGGTATTGAAAGGGCCCGTCAGGTTGACGCTGATATCCCTTGCCCAGTCCTGGATTTTCATCTTGGCGATGGTCACGGCGCGCACGATGCCGGTAGCCGCGTTGTTGACGAGGATTTCGACACTACCCAGTTCTTTCTCTATCAGGTTAACACCCGCCTGGACCTCTTCGAAGTTAGCCACGTCCATCCTGACAGCCAGGGCTTTCTTGCCCATGTCGCGTATTTTACTGGCTACTTCCTTCGCCTTATCTATATGGCTGTAGCCGATAACCGCCACGTTGCAGCCGGCTTTTGCCAGGGCCAGGCAGTGGGTAATGCCTAATCCGTGCGAACCGCCGGTAACCATGGCTATCCTGTCTTTAAGACTCATTGTCGTTCTCCTTAATAGATATTTACCTTACTATTAAATAACAAAAGCGGCAGGAGAGGCAAGATTTATTCCAGGCTCCCGCCCTGTTGCCTTTTTTAACATGATTATCAGTATTCGTAAAATCCCCCGCCGGTTTTTCGACCCAGCTTCCCGTCGGCGACCATCCGTCTCAGGAGCGCCGGCGCGGTGTATTGTTTATCTTTGAGTTTGTTATAGATATTTTCGGCGATTTCAAGCAGCGTATCCAGTCCGATAAGGTCGGCCAGTGCCAGCGGGCCCATGGGGTGATTCAGTCCCAGGGTCATGGCAGAGTCGATGTCCTCTTTGGTGGCAGTGCCGGACTCGAGCAGGTGGATAGCGCCGAGAATCTGTGTAGTCATGAGACGGTTGACGACGAAGCCGGGCGAGTCCCGGGCGGTTACCACGGTCTTTCCCAACGACCGGCAGAATTCCTGGCCGGCGTTAAAGGTTTCTTCGCTGGTAGCAGCAGCCCTGACCAGCTCTACCAGTTTCATGACCGGCACCGGGTTAAAGAAGTGCATTCCCAGCACCTTTTCCTTACGTCCGGTCACGGCGGCAATATCGCCGATAAGGAGGCTGGAAGTATTGGAAGCCAGTATCGCATGTTCCGGGCAAATCCCGTCCAGCTTTTTGAATATTCTCTTTTTCAGGTCCAGGTCTTCCACCGCGGCCTCTATTACCAGGTCGCATTCGCCGAACTCACCGGTATCGGTCGTTCCCCTGATAAGGTCTATCGCCGTGTCCCTGTCCAGCTCTGTAATCCTTTCTTTCTGTACACTCCTGTCCAGCGAAGATTTTATGGAAGCCAGCCCTTTACGCAGCAGGTCGTCGCTTATTTCGGAGACAAGCACCGGGTAGCCCGACTGGGCGCATACCTGGGCGATGCCTCCGCCCATCTGACCGCAGCCTATTACGCCGACCTTCCTGATTTCCATTAGTTTCACAGATAAATGGTTTCAACGGGTCAATTTCAGGACTGAAAACACCGGTGTGAATTGTATCAGAAGGCTTGCCAGGCAGTCAAAAAACCTTTAAACCGTTATGGGTTTGCATATATAACGGGGTTATGTTATAATCCCTGACGGCAGTTAAATATCTCTCCGAGCCTTGTCTCCTAAGGGCGCCTGCTTAAGGAGACGGGCCGGTAGGGTATCGCTGGAAACGGCAATGCCTTCCTTGTATGGAAAGGAGAGTTGTTATGACTTTACGTGTCGTTTTATCTTCTGGCGCCATTTTTGAGTTCTATCATTTCTTTATCGGCTATTTGATGATAGCCCGCGCCCCGCCCGGCCGATTGCCTGAATCGCAAGCACGATAGTTTTATATCATGTTATATGTTAAACGAAGGATTGGTGATTTTCATAATGATGAAAAAGAATAATGTGCTATGCCTTGTTTTGGTTTTAGTTTTACTGTTCAGCACTTTTCCGGCGCTGATCGGTTGTGCCGCCGAAGAAGCGCAGGCGCAGTACCCCCTGCACGACCCCCTGGTCAGGTTTAAAATTGCCACCACCACCAGTCTTTATGACACCGGTCTCTGGTATCACCTGGAACCGATATTCGAGAAGCTTGCCAACGTGGAGATGGACATCGTGTATGCCGGCACCGGTATCGCCCTCGAGTACGGACGGAGGGGTGACGTCGATGCCATTATTGTCCATGACCGTGCCCGGGAAGATGAGTTTATTGCCGATGGTTATGGTATTAACCGCAGGAACTTTGCCTATAATTTCTTCCTTATCGCCGGGCCTCCTGACGACCCCGCCGGGATTACGGGCCTGTCCGCCGCCGAAGCCTACCAGAAAATATACGATGAGGGTATGAAGGGCAATATCAAATTCGTTTCCCGGGGCGATGATTCCGGCACCCATGCCAAGGAAAAGCTTATCTGGAAGGAAGCCGGGTTCGACTACGAAGAAGTCAGGAACTCCGGCGACTGGTACGTGGAAGCCGGCAAGGGCATGGGACCCACGTTGCTGATGGCTAACGAGATGCAGGCATATACCATGGCTGATATCTCCACTTTCCTGGCATACAACTTGAAAGCCGACCTGTCTATCGTGTCGCTGGTGGAGAAAGACCCTATCTTCATCAACATATATGCCGCGATAGCTATAAATCCGGAGACGCATCCTCAAGCTAAAATAGATATCGCCAATCAGTTTATCAACTGGCTTATCTCTGAAGAGGTTCAGGATATCATCGCCACCTACGGAACGGCGGAATACGGACGCTCCCTTTTCTTCCCCATCGCCACCTATGATATACCCGGCTGTCCTCCCGAGGAAGACTACACCACGCCGGTTCCCCCGTACAATAAATAAAAAATATCCCCAGCCCCCTCTTTATGCGTATCCCCTCCCCCGATTAACTCATAGGGGGGAGGGGATGATATAATGTCGACGGAGTTTTAACCGGTTGGAAGAGCTTTGGAACGGCCTGGTAAGGGCTGTGCAGCTTATCATTTCTCTTGACCCGGAGGTTATGCAGATTGCCGGGCGTTCGCTGCGCATTGCGTTAACCTCAACGGCAATAGGCTCGGTTATCTGCATTCCCCTCAGCTGCCTCATTCACTTCAACGAATTCTGGGGTAAAAGGTTCATCATCGTCGGCATTATTCAAACGCTTTACAGTGTGCCTACCGTAGCCATTGGACTTTTCGTCTTCGTGTTCATTTCCCGGGCGGGACCTCTTGGCGGACTGGGCATACTGTTCACACCCACGGCGATTATCATCGGGCAGGCGTTGCTGATTACGCCGCTGCTGCTTGGTCTGACAATTTCGGCTCTTAAAGGTGTGGATAAGACGATACCGGATACTGCCCGTTCCCTGGGCGCCAGCGGCTTTCAAATGGCGGTTCTTGTTATCAGGGAAGCCAGGTTCGCGGTCATGGCGGCCGTAATTCTGGCTTTTGGCCGGGCAATATCGGAGGTAGGCATATCACTGATGGTCGGGGGTAATATCCGGGGCTTTACCCGGGTCCTCACCACGGCAATTTCGCTGGAGACATCCAAAGGCGACCTGGAGCTTTCACTGGCGCTGGGCATTATCCTTATTTTAATTGCTCTCATAATCAATATAATCTTAAACAGGGTACAGCAGAAGTAACCATGGCTTTTATCGAAACGGTAGATTTATGGCAAAAGCGGGATGACCGTGATATCCTGAGAAGCGTCAATCTGAGGATTGGCCGCGGCGAGGTCTTTGCCTTGATAGGACCGACGGGGGCCGGTAAGACGACGCTCCTGCGCCTTATCAATCTCCTCGATAGACCGTCGCTCGGTAAAATCCTTATTGACGGTGCTGATGCCGCTGCCTCCGAAAAGGCGAGACTGGAAATGCGGCGCCGCATGGCTTTTGTGCTCCAGAAACCGGTTGTTTTTAACACCAGCGTTTACGATAATGTGGCTTATGGATTGAGATGGCGCGGTGTGGGCAAACGGAAGTTAGCTGAGAAAATAGAGAGTACACTGGAGATGGTGGGACTCGCCGAATACAGGAAGCGTAATGCCAGAACGCTCTCCGGAGGCGAGGTGCAGAGGGTGGCTATCGCCAGGGCGATTGCCGTGGACCCGGAAGTGCTGCTGCTCGATGAGCCTACCGCTAATCTCGACCCCGTATCGGCTTCGAAGATTGAAGACCTGATAACGGAAATCATCAAGCAGAATGCCATCACCGTGATTATGGCTACCCACGATATGTCCCAGGGACAGCGGCTCGCCGACAGGATAAGCGTTCTTTTCGACGGCAAGATTGTCCAGACCGGCGGAGCCAGGGAAATATTCACCTCCCCGAGGAACGTTGAAATAGCCGAGTTCGTTGGCGTGGAGAATATAATCGACGGCGTGGTCGTGTCTAATGAGGGAAAGATGCTGACCGTGGATGTGGGGGGCACGGAAATCGAGTCGGTCGCTGATTTTGATGTCGGCGAGGAGGTATCGGTCTGCATCCGGCCGGAAGACGTGACCATAGCCCTGTCGAAGCTGTCCAGCAGCGCCCGGAACTCTTTAGCCGGGAAAGTAACCCGGACCGCAATCGATGGTCCTTTCTGCCGGGTAGAAGTTGATTGCGGATTTCCACTTATAGCGCTGGTAACCAAGAAGTCAGCAGAGGAATTGGAGTTAAAAAAGGGAAGGGAAATATACGCCACATTCAAAGCCGTGAGCATCCACGTAATAAAGAGACATTGACAGCCAGATTGTTTTGGTGCTATATTTTCCCATGTTGGCAGCGTAGCTCAGTGGTAGAGCAGGGGACTCATAAGCCCTTGGTCGCTGGTTCAATCCCAGCCGCTGCCACCACAAAGCTGAGCGACTAGTTGACTCGGTTTAAGCTCAAAGCTGGAGCGAGGCCAGGAGTGAACAGGAGACTAGTAAAAATATAATACCGGACCGACCGCAATGAAAGGTGAAACATAGCCAAAGAGGAATCGGTCTGCAAGACCTGGTGGAGGGGTTCCTGTTTTCCCTCCAAGCCGAAGGTCGCTCTCCCCAAACTCATGCTTTTTACTCCAAATATCTAGGTTGTCTTGTAAGGTACTCCAAAAACCAATCCTGGCCCATTCACGTAGACCAGCTGGAAGTGAGGCACTTCAGGGAATTCCTTACCTGGGTTGCCTCTCGAACCTACCAATATCTCGCGGGAAATAACTGCAAGAGATCTGTACAGGCAAGACCCTCAAAAGCCTGGCGCTACTACAAGGCTATCAGGCGGCTGTTCAACTGGAGCGTCGAGGAAGGACTTCTTGAGAAAAGCCCCGTTAAGGGGCTCAGATTCAAAGCTCCCCCTCCCCCTCCAATCCAGCCATATAACCTCGACGAATTGAAGAGGTTCCTGGCTGTCTGCGAGCTCGACACTAAGACAGGGGCACGTTTTTGCGGTCTGCGTAATAAGGGCATGATTCTCCTGTTTCTGGATTCGGGATTACGCACAAGTGAACTGGCGTTCCTCAGCCTTTCAGATATAGATTTAGAACAGAGAATTGTCCGGGTGGTCGGTAAGGGAAAGAAGATAGGTATTTGCCCGTTTTCATCGAAAACAGCTAAGGCCATCTGGCTTTACTTGTTGGAGAGAAAAAAGCGAGCGAAGTGTGATGCCCTGTGGGTAACCGAAGAGGGCTGTTTTTTGTCCCAGAAGGTCGAGGGGGGTTATGCTAACCGGAACACCATCAATCTGTTGGAACGGTCTATGGGTAGATGCATACCGCACCTGACCTACGGGTACCGTATAGCTGGCTGCGCTTTCATCAGCGTGTTCGCCGCGGTAATTAGCAATAATTTCTAGGAATTTGCCTCTGGGCTTGAATACCTTAAGACCTCGATTCGGGTAATAGTTGCTTAAATCGGAGCCAAAGGCCAGCCGATAACCTTGTGCATTAGTTGACACGTAGTATGTGCCAAGCACTCGACAGCGCACTCCGGCGTAACTTAACAAATTGTGAGTCGTCGGATCCATAACGCCGCGGTCATCCCAATTTTTATCTAGTTCCCCGCTAACTCGCTGTGCGTTTTCTACTCTGACACGCAGAGCTTCGTCTGCATTTGGGAGATTTGCCTTATCTAAAACGCGCAATAAAATTATCGAAGCATCTTCCTGTCGAATATCTGTTTGAGTCGATGGCGCAATTCGTGTGGCAATTAAGAAGGATAAAGCTGGTATTCCTCCAACCGTCTGACGATGAAAGTCATGGATTTGTACTAAGGCATCTTCATAACCAAGGGAATATACTTCACCAACGTAGGCCGTCTCATCGATTAAATCAGTTAGAATTCTAGCCGCGGCCACCTGCTCTGGACTCAATTCAGGATTGTTCAATCGGTCCGAAGAGGTTGATATTAAATCTGTCATTATTCTGCCTCCTGCCCACCTAAAAAATGAGAAAAGTCAATATTTATAGTAGTAGTTACAATAATTGACTTATCTTTTATAATTGTTCATGGTTAAGTCTTTTTATTATGTAAATTATACACCTTAATTATCTCGTAAACAAGCCTGTACATTCGTACTAGGACTATTTATCTATGTGGTATGATTTATAAAAACCGGCTTGATTTAATGAAAATTCAACATTTCTGACAATTGTGTAATGGTACTCACCCGATAGCCTGATTTGTTAATCGAGCCTCCTGACAGAGAGTGTGCAGAGCTCGCATGTCGAGGGAGCTATTATACGGCTCCGAGATTGAGATTGACAACCAGATGTCACGGATATATTATCATTCACAAAGACGATGAGGGACTGGACTACCTTATTGAGAGTTGAAATAGGAAATCCCAATTAAGGAGATTTTCCCAAAGATCTAAGACCTCAATCAGTATATAATGAGGCAGGTAAAACAACAAAGAAGGGAGACGGAATAATGTGGTGGAAAAAGAAGAAGGAGGAGAAAGAGGAGGAGAAGGAGGAAAAAGAGATAAGCTTATTGAAGAGTTTATGCGGAGATGATGAAAAATTATACGTTTTTCTCAGTCATAATTTATATGAAAATCCGTTTACGGCCATATCCGAAAAGCATCTTGATGTCCTCATTAAGGAGGCGGAAAAAAGTGGGGACTTTGGACAGGCAGTGGATAAAGCCATTTTCGAGGGTACTCAAAATCCAGAGGAAGGGGAAAGATACATCAAAGTTATCCAAAACCTCGCGTCGAAAACCATGCGGGTGATAGAGCAAGAAAAGGAAAAGGCAGAGAAGGAAGGACTCACCGACCGGGCTGCTTCCCTTGAGCTAAGAATTGAAAATCAGAAATTTATGATTGAAAGAACCGAAGACATAGTAAAGGTGGCTTCCCAGTTCTACAATGAGAAACTGGTGGAGCTGGGAGAAGACGAGAGAAGAGAAGCGAGAGTAAAAGAGAGAAAAATGGAGGAAAGTGATGAATGGAGAAGAGGGCGGTTGGAAGAGGCGGAGCGAGAAGCAAGAAAAAAAGAAATAAGCAAGATGAGGGGAGAAGAGAAAAGGGAGGCTGAGACACAATATAAAAGAGAAGAGCTGGAAGCAAAAGAAAGAAAAGAAGCAAGAGCAGAAGAGAGAGAAGAAGAGGACAGGGAAGAAAGGCGAATAAAAGAGCAGGAAGAGGCGGAGCGAGAAGCAAGAAAAAAGGAACGAAGGGGAAATTGAATTTCAGCCCCAAACCCAAACACGTCGAGCTTTTTATGTCCAAGTTCCTTGCTCATCATAGCACCGAACGTGCAAATTATTAAGTTTAAAACAAAGAACAGTAATGCAGTAACAAGACCTCTTTTTGTTAGAGGGAAAGTATAAGCGGAGTTGCCTTGTATTTCAACGGGAAAGCGTCTACAACATCTTCCGTTATTCGGGTGGACCTTACCATGTGTCAGCAAGGAGAGACATGCCCTTCTGAGTCGCTATCATGTATTTTCTGTTGGATGTCCTGTATTTATTCATTTTTACCTGTTATATCGTTATTATGAAAGAAATATCTCATAGTAAAAATAAATTGAATTACAGAAGAAAATGCAAAAACTTGACAAAGGGAATCCTTTTAATATATGCTTTATGTATAGTTCCAGTTTAGGTTAAGACCAGCTTCTTCATATCCACTCAAGTTAAATAAGTGTTGGATGACCCGAGCTCTAACTAAAATATAGGAGAGGAGGTCATCCAATGATTTTTCAGAACAAGTCAATCCAGTGTTCCGACTGTGGGACTACCTTCACTTTCACTGCTGGGGAACAAGAGTTCTACCAATCTAAAGGTTTTGACCATGAACCTAAGCGTTGCTCCTCATGCCGCCGAGCTAACAAAGCACGGCGTTCCGGGACTGTCAGCAACAGCTACGCGTCAAGGTATTAATTTTCTGCGCATCCATACCCGGTGTCGCAAATAGAACGAAGTATCTCTAGAAGAGCAGGCAGCATGAATATTCTTCATGTTTGTTTGCCTTCTAGGGTTTCTACGGGGATGCAATGAGAGGCATTTTCTCCAAGTTTGTCCACGGGAGGTAGAAAATGAACAAGCAGGTTCAAGAAGCTGCTGACAGGGAACTTAATAGAGCAATCTCGGCAGATGAGCAGGCGAATTCCCACTACTACCATGTATTACGGCGATTTATAACCAGTAAGACTTCCTTCCCCGAAGAAAAAAAACACAAACCCGATGCCATACTTGATGCCGGCGGCTTGAAAGAAATTGATGCAGCCTGGCTTAAACTCTACAATACTGGGAAGAAACTCCGAACTGCCTATATGAAGCTTTATGAAATTTATCTCTAGGGAATTTTCACCCCTCTGATATCGTAACTGCATTCTGCTTTGGCTATCTCATAACGGCAATAATAGCTCCCGGGCCTGCGTGAACACCTAAAGCTGGCCCCAGCCTTACTATGTTGGGAACTATATGAGGGAATAGAGAAATCGTGTAGTCAGATAATTTCTGGGCATCATCGGGGGTAGTGCTGTACACAATTGCCAACTCATCAATATGAGGCGCCGATCTTATAAACTCACGGATTCGCCCCATTCCTTTACTTCTGTTACGGGCTAAACCGGCTGGTCGAAGCACCCCGCCGCGCAGAGTGAGTAATGCCTTTAAATTAAGAATTGACTCTACCTTGGAAAAGACATTGCCAACGCGCCCTCCCCTGGTGATATACTTTATCGTGTCCAGTAGTGCCAGAGCGCGCATTTGCCGAATAGTCTCTTTAACCGTCTTTACTACCTGATATTGACCGCAGCCAGCTTCAGCCGCTCTAGCTGCGGCTAAAACAACCAGACCCTGCCACATGGTCACGCCTTCAGAATCAATAACTTCAATTCGTTGTCTTGCCTTTTCCATCATCTCTCTACCTAACAATGCTGCATCAAAAGTGGTGCTGTGTCTACGTGTGATATGTATAGAGACAATCTCGTCGCTACTTGAAGCTACATCTCTATAGGCCTGAGCAAAGTCTCCTGGTGACGGCGCAGAGGTAGATGGAAGGACCGGGCTGGACATCAGTCTGGCATAGAACTCGTCAGGGCCTATATCCACGCCGTCACGGTAGACTTTATCCCCAAAGCGTAAATAGACTGGCACTACGGTAATGTCTAACTCCCGGGCTAAATTAAGTGGCAGGTCGGCGCCGCTATCTGTAATAATCTTCACTGTCATTAATAAGTAATTTAGGTTTCTTATCTTCCTCTGTCAAGTGTTTGAATCACGGGATATAGTAAAAGAGGAACTCCTTGCCAATGCCCGCGAGTTTGATATAATAAGTGAATAAAGGACGTTGCGGAGCATTGTAGTGAACAATGTGCAGGTAATCGTAATGGCAGGTGGAGCGGGTGAAAGATTGCATCCCTTAACGAGGGGGCGGTCAAAAGCGGCTGTTCCTTTCGGAGGCAAATACCTGATCATCGATTTTACATTGAGCAATTGCATCAACTCAGGCATCCGCCAGATTTCCGTTCTCACACAGCACTTGTCGGACTCATTGCACAAGCATATACAGAATGGCTGGGGTATCTCGGGTTCAAGGTTGGGGGACTATATATACTGCGTGCCAGCTCAGCAGAAAATAGGCGCCCACTGGTACCGTGGTACGGCTGATGCCATACGGCAAAACCTCGATTTAATAAAGGGAAAGACCGGCGAGCCTGTCATGATCCTCTCTGGTGACCATATCTACAAGATGGACTACCGTCAGATAATAAACTATCACAAGATGAAGAAAGCGGACCTCACCATATCGGCTGTTAGCGTAAGACTGGAAGAGGCTGCTGGAAGGCTGGGTGTGCTTGAAGAAGACCAGGACCACAGGGTGGTCGGGTTTTTTGAAAAGCCACCACAGCCAAAGACGATTGCCGATGCTCCAGAACATGTGCTCGGCTCCATGGGAGTTTATGTGTTTAGAACTGGTACTCTGAGAGAAGTTTTACAGGAACCGGAAGACGACTTCGGGAAGGGTATCATTCCAAAGGCAATCAGTCGAGGTCGTAACATCTTCGCCTACGACTACGAAAAGGAGAACAAGATTGAGGATTTTGTGGTTGAAGTAAAAGAGGGCACAAGGAATAAAATTCTGGTTGATAGGATCAGTGATTCTTCTTACTGGAAGGATATTGGCTCTATCGATTCGTACTATGAAGCGAGTATGGATCTGGTAAGGATAGATCCCCCTCTTAATCTCTATGGGGAGAAATGGCCTTTCCGAGCATATGAGAGGTCACTGCCTCCGAGCAAGTTTATCTTTGGAGGAAAAGCATCGGATTCTATGGTGTCTGATGGCTGTATCATTAGCGGAGGCACGGTGTGGAAATCCATTCTCTCTCCAGGAGTAGTCGTGGAGAGAGATGCTTTAATCGAAGAATCGATAATATTTGATGATGTCAATATAGAACCCGGTGCCAGGATTAAGCGGGCTATCATCGACACCGGGGTGAGAATCAAATCTGGCGTATCAATCGGATATGACCCAGAGGCGGATGCGAGGCAAGGCTGCATAATTTCCGATAAAGGTATAGTTGTCGTTCCCGAAGGGATGGTTATAGGGCGGGACTAATGGGGTTAAAAAGAATTAACGATTTATTCAATGCAAATCTACATACTGGTCCACTTTGCCAGGTAAAGTGCGTTCAATGACGAGCACAGGTCCAGCGGGAGGCTTAACCTCCAGAGAAAACCCTTTATAAGGACCGATGCTAAGGGTAGTAGCACTGGATAGGTCCACCGTGACCAAGAACAGTTCATTCCTGTCCAGGAGGTTATCCGCGTTGATGAAACTCAACTTTTGCATAGTCCAGTTCACAGAAGGAAGGAAATGGGCAGCGTCCATATAGGAAATAACCACTCTATTAGTACTATTTTCAGTACTGGTGAAGTCAACCGAGTTGCCGATAGCAGTGATACCTACTATTAAGTAGAGTTTTTTCACTTCACTGTTCTCGATCTTGGCGATGACATCACCCTTGAGCACTACAACAGTCATGGTCTCTTCCATTCCAGTGTTAAAGACTTCTTTTACCTTCTGTGCCGAGTACAACCCTGCAGAAACAACCACATAAGAAAACACCGAACCCACTATTACGAAAGCTATGAGTATTATCGCTGTCTGCAATCCGATAATGCCCTCTTCCTTCTGGTGTATCTTTTCTATGACTTTATTTATTAACCTAAACACATCTGCTACTTCTCTTGATTATTGAATTGTATTATAATTGCTTGTCCGAGAAGCTATAGTCTTTTTCTCAGCTTTCCGGTATCAATAGCCAAGAGCCCCCCACACTACGCATGTTATGATAAATGCTGGTAACAAGGCATAAATATCTGCCCGTTATTTATAGATATTATGTAATACTTCCAGGGTGTAAATTGTTAGCAGCCACCTAAAACCGGGCAGGCATAGTCTCTACAGACTTCGTTCAAAATATGAAAACCAGTCCGAAGCTAACTAACAGTGTGGAAAGCATACTCTGTGTGCTAAATGTGCTAAAAGCTTTTAGAGTGCCAGTTACCCATGTAGCATATTTCCGTGTCCAGACCGCTGCTCAAGAGCCAGGAAAGTCAACCAGCAGGAGATGTTCCATGTTAAGTGGATGGCGATTAGTACGAGCAATATTGTTGATGATATATTACTAAATAACTCGTGAGGTGAAGGGAAGTATATGATCGGACACGACCAAACCATCAAGGAAACGCAAATCGTTAGATAAAAAAACTTGAGACTTGACTTCAGGTTACAATAGAGGCTTTTGTTGGGTAACACTCGTTTATTTTGTTCGGTTGTCCTACCTGAGATGTTGACTTGAGGATTCTTTCTCTCTATAATTCTCATCAGAAAGGAGGCAAGCGGTCGGCTTAACAAGCCACTGGTTGCTTTTCCGCTAGCTAGCTCATAAGCCCTTGGTCGCTGGTTCAATCCCAGCCGCTGCCACTTAGTTTTTAAGTTTATATGGGTTTTATAGTCTCCTTTCCGAGCACCTCTCTGATTCAGGAACTAAGTTTTATCGCCAACCTTTTGCTCAACAAATTCAAAGTATCCTTCAGGCTGCGGTTCCGCGACAATCTTTCGGTCATGGTATTTCTCCAACGATGAACGGTGACCGATAGATATGATTGTCGAATCTTTCATCCTGTCCAGCAGCATTCTATAGAGTACCTCTTCGGAAGGTTCGTCCACTGATGCCGTAGCCTCGTCAAAGAACAGGTAATCCGGAGCATGAAGCATAGCCCTGGCAACACCGACTCTTTGCTGCTCGCCGCCGGAAAGCTGATGGTTCCAGTGCGCGATCTCATCAAGTCTGGGTATAAACTTTTCAAGATCAACGTCGCGCAGTGCTTTTTCAATGTCCGAACGGTTAAATGCACTCGCCGGATCAGGATAACAGATGGCGTCCGCAAGCGTACCGAACGGGAAGTACGGGCGTTGCGGAAGCACCATGACTTTTTTACCTTCCGGCGTAGATACGGAGCCTTTACCGAACGGCCAGAGACCTGAGAGCACCCTGAATAATGTTGTCTTGCCGGCGCCGGTTTTGCCTTTTATAAGCACCTTGTCGCCGTGCTTGATGACGATATCTTTGGCTGAAATCTGCAGTTTGCCGGAGGGAAGATTCACATCCAGGTCTTTAATCTCGAGGTCATCTTCGGGATGGTCTTTGACACTGATTTGGGAACTCGCCCAGGTTTCCTCGCCTCTTTTGTAGTTTTCCTGGAAGTCGGTAAGACGGTTCATAGCAGCTTTCCATGCCGCCAGACCGGCGTACGATGTCTGGAAGAACGTGAATGTCCCTAGAACAGTCGCGAAGGCCATTGATATCTGCATGATGGCGCCGTAACCGCCGGGAATTCCTCCCGAAAAGTATGAAGGCCCTAAGAGTAACGAAATCGCTAAACCACTGAAGATTGAAAAACCGGTATTCCACATCCCCATCTTCAGGTTTCTCCCGATGAGCCTGAATGTGTTGGCGATAACATTGCCGAATGTGCCCATCAATTTGCCTTGTTCTATTTCTTCGCCTTTTAACAGCGAGATTTGCTCGCTGTTCTCTCTGACGCGGACCAGTGAAAAACGGAAGTCAGCTTCAAACATCTGCTGATTATAGTTGAGAAAGGCCAGTTGTTTACCGAATTTGTGTACGGTAAAGGTTGAGAGGATTGCCCACAAGAGTGCGACGACGATGAAATAACCCGGGAAAGACCGGTCCGCACCGAAGATCATTAATGGAATAGAATTGGACAAATTCCAGAGGATGACGAGGAACGAACCGAGCATGGCTATCTGCTGGAGTAACGTTAGCGAAAACAAGATGGCAGCGCCGATAAACTGGGTGATGTCTTCTTGAATACGCTGGTCGGGGTTATCGGTCGGAGTACCGATAAGCCGCATTTTATAATGATTATGATTGGTCATCCAGTTGCCGAGATACCGGGATGTCATCCATCTTCTCCAGATGACACCCAGCCAACCGTCCAGATACATCTTACAGGAACCCCCGATGACCAGAGCCCCGGCAATAACCAGAAACAGTACCAGTTGCTGTTTCCACAATGCATAATCTACATTTACGAAGGCATTGGTCCAGTCCGCAAACCATCTATTATAACGAATCATGGTCAAGACGAGGATGGCTATCAGTGCCAGGTCGCCGACGAGCAGCAGGTAGGCAACCCAGCGTCTTTCGGACTTGGTCCAGAAGGGAATAGCCAGCCTCCATATCTGTCTTAACGTTCTCCCTAAGTTCCTCATCGTTTTCTCCTTCAATAATTATTACTAAATATCAGGATACCTCGTATCTCGTATCTCACATCTAAATGTGATTCTCCTATTTTTGCCTTTTTTCGGGCGCCGGTGCGATGGCCGCCAGACCTTCAATGGCGACAACGCCGCTTTCCGGAACGGTAACGGTGATGCGACCATGGGCATCCGTCTTGCCGAGGGACGCACCTGTTGCCGGGTCGATAACCTTGGCCTTGGCAAGAGGTTTAGAAGAATACGTGAATGTCGTGAAGTCGAGTGTCCAGGCTTTCGCCGTCAACGTCGCGGAATCGCCGGAAAGGAATGCCGTCAGAGATACCGGCTGCGCGGGTTTATTCATCGGGTCGCTGGACGTACAGATAATGATGTTGTCATTGGCGGCCACCGGGGCGGCATCGACGGTTGGCGGAACCGTCGGGTCGGCGCCGAGGGGTCTACCGTTAAGAATGACGTACGGAGTGGCTTGAATGCCCCAGCACCGGGTAATGAGGAACATATTGAAAGTCGGGTCGATACCGGCTGTATAGCCGCTTACGCCGCCGGAGTAGTACTCCGCGTGGGCGGCCTTGATGGCGCCCTGAACAGTCAATTCAGTGACAGTAACGGGTTGCGCGGCAACCAGCAGTTTGCCGTCGACGCTGACACTGACATAGACGGTTGCCTCTGAACCTGGAGGAGCCACGGGGGCAGGTGCGGGGGCGGCGGCAGGCTTAGGAGCAGGAGGGCCGGATGTAGATATGGGAGGAGCAGGGGCAGATATGGGAGGGGCGGGGGCAGGTGCCGGACCGGAAGGGGCAGGTGAGGGACCGACAGGGGCAAATCCGGGTGCGGGACCGGCAGGGGTAGATCCTAGAGCGGCAGAGGGAGATACTGCGGTAGCGGCCTGCATTATTGCTTTGTCCTTGTCTAAACGTGACTGCCTCACCATCTTAACAATAACGACGACAAGTACAGGCGTTAATATAATTAACGCCCAAATAATTAAAGAAATAGTAGGGCCGTAAAATATGGGGGTACCCGTAGATGCGGGCGCGGCGGGCCGGGATGCGGGGCCGGCAGGGGCAGATACACCGCCCTCCTGGACTTGCGAGGGGTCGGTAAGAGAGAATGACGCTCCGCCAATCGGATTGGTATGAAGTTCTCCCGTTATGGTTATTGTCTTGCCTACATACAGGTCAGCCGGGAATTTAGACACATCCGATTTATTGACTTCGATGCCGACTGTATTTGGATCAGTACTGGGCCCTCCCAGGTACAGCACCCAGAAATCGCCGGCATCAGTTTTTTCAAAGACCTGGGCCTGTATGCTGACCGTTTGACCTATGTATTTTTTAGCGTCGGTATAGGGAATCGTGCCGCTCGCCGGTGTTGTCGCAGTCGCGGCGGGAGGAGGCGCGGGAGGGTTTTTCACGTTGATAGCCGCCAGACCTTCAATGGCGACAACGCCGCTTTCCGGAACGGTAACGGTGATGCTGCCCTGGGCATCGGTGATACCGAGGGACGCCCCTGTTGCCGGGTCAATAACATTCGCATTGGCAAGAGGGGCATGGGAATACGTAAATGTCATGAAGTCGAGTGTCCAGGATGTCGCCGTCACGGTCGCGGAATCGCCGGAGAGGGTTGACATCAGGGATACCGGTTGTGCCGGATTATTCATCGGGTCGCTGGATGTACAGATGATGATGTTGTCATTGGGAGCGACCGGAGTGGTATCGACGGTTTGAGGAGCCGTGGCGCCGAGGGGAGTGTCGTTAACAATGACGAACGGAGTAGCGGCAACGCCCCAGCACCGGCTAACGAGGTACATATTCCACATCGGGTCGATACCGGCT